>Ga0172370_10003244_pt1 | contig 22733 bp, 26 predicted proteins | sample LakKiv5m_FD_114538 | JGI IMG/M metagenome (GOLD analysis project Ga0172370, IMG submission 114538) | Freshwater microbial communities from Kabuno Bay, South-Kivu, Congo - kab_022012_11.5m | ecosystem: Environmental > Aquatic > Freshwater > Lake | place: Democratic Republic of the Congo...
CTGCCGAGCTTTATAGAATTGACAGCAGACCCCGATATCCGGGTAAAGAATGCGGCCCTGGGCGCAATATCCATGTATGAGCCCCTGACGGATCAGGCGCTGAATGCGTTGTCCCATAGCTTGAAGGATCCGGATCAACGCGTGCGGAGCGCCGCAATTAATGCCATGAGAACCGCCGGCACCCGCGACCCCAACAAAGTTATTCCGCTCCTCAAGCAAGCACTTAATGACGAAAAAAACGGCCCTACGAAAAGAATGATCCAATCCGTACTGGAGTCGCTAGAAGCTTCGCCTAAGAAGACCGAAACAGCTCATTGAAGGTTGTTGCAGTCCTTAGTGGTTCTAGAAAGTACATCCGAAATGCTTGTGTGAGTTCCCGTGTCATTCCCGTGAAAATGGTAATCCAGGGCTACGTGATGCCCGATCACGTCGGGTATCACAAGTCATGGCCTGAAGCATGAACCCAGTGAAGCTCCAATGTATGCGCACTCCCTTGAACGACCATCACCATCCACGCAAACAGTTTTCGATCTCCACAGAAACCAGAGAACCAGTATGCACGCAATGACATCTTGTGACTTCTCATCGGGGGGCCAATTACAATGCCACTATGATGTTTTCTATTTTGCTCGTCCATGCGGTGCGGTCCCAGACGGTAATCACGGCGCCAAAAATCTTGTCCATGGAAGCAAGCATTTCCGCGTAGGACGCTGCCTGGGTTAGGGCGAGCCCCACCTCATCTTCAGAGAGCGGCGCCAAAGATATCGTTATATCCAAATCCTTTAGATCCGAACTGGGGTCAATGGATAAGGCGGGCGACCTCTTGATGGAAGGACTTTTAATATAGGTAGCATTGGCAATGGCCGTGGCTGCTGCGTCTGCCAGTGAAGCTCGTTTGGCCAGAACGGTTACCGCGGATGCTATCCCTCGAGTGAAGCTTCTTCCGCCTAGGCCGCTTGTGCAGATACCTCCTATATTCATCGAGCCTTCGATAAGAATGGAGTGAGAGATGTGAGCGTGATCCACCCGCGGTCGGATAGCTGCATGAATAGATTCAGTTGTCCCAAGCCTTACAGCTATGTCGCCCCCATTGTTCACAATGATTTTTGTCAGGGATCGCTGGTGGAGTTCATCCGCGACTGCGTCGGCGATGGCCCCAGCGACTGCCGCCATGGGCGTGAGATCCGGCGCTTCTATCGTCTTCGCCGCGGACCACATCTCATGCACCACGCTAAGCCCGGGATTAGGTTCTTCCAATACCGAGGCCGGTGCCTTGAATTTGGGGACATGAAAGGCGACCTGTTCCAGGAATTCAATGGATTTTCTCGCGGCTGACACACAGTCTTTGCCTCTGGGTTGGTCACCTTGCCACGCCTGGACAAGCAGCCGCATGGGGCCACATTCTACGAACACAGAGGCATCGTTAGCTACAAATATGGAGTGTTCCCACGCTGGCAGGACCTAGCCCCTTATACGAAACGGTTTTATGGCTTCTTCATGGCCGCCCATATCCAAATATTCTGCCAGTGTCATGGTGTATTCTATGGGACAGACCGTCGCCGGCGTAGGAACCCACGTGAACGCCCCCGGCATAACCTTTTCTACATCCACTATGAAATTGATTCCCCCACCAGGCAAAATAAAGGCGGGGGCCCCGCCGATTGTGAGGCGCGCTTTCATGGCATGAATGGCCTTGGTAAGTCTAATGGGGTAGCGTGTGACTCCTGCCCGAGCGCTTCCACCTGAGCCGCCGCAATAAACAGCCGAGACCCTGGCTTCCTGACAGGATTGAGCAAGCTCCCTGATCGCGTTCTCCACCTCATCGGTTGCTGGAATCTCCATGAGCGATCCGTCGGATTGCAGTTCAAGAAAAACGAACTCGCGGCCTGTGGTTTCAGTAATGAGTATTGTCATGCCGGGCCATGCCACGTCGAGGTCAATGTCACGTATGACGTCCTTCGGATCGATTATGGATGTCCCTCCCCACCCTTTTCCGTGGTCGCCAAAATAGCGGCCAGGGGTGCTCTGGGGAAACACCAGTCGCACCCCAGTGGGTCTTGCTCCTACGAACAGACCAGCAGCGTGTTCACTCATGAGACCCGTCAAATGTGAATCGATGACTATGGCCTCATCGGCAGCGTTTTTGAAAAGAGGGGCAAAGAGGCCAAGGGTTGCGCTGCCGCATCCCACCCTCATGACCTCATCAATTGCTCCGTCAATAACGGGCTGCTGACCTATTTGAACCTCAACTGAACTCCCGTCTTTGATCTTGAGGCGAAGTCTTTGGCGATTCGCTAGGTCAGAAATCAGCCTTGCCACCACTAGTCCATCCTGACCGGTGAGGAGGTTTACGCCCCCAAGTGAAATCATCTTAGAACCGTATTCTTCAGTGGTAAGGTGGCCCACTTTTTTTCTCCGATACAGGATTGGAGCTCCTTCTTCTCCGAGGGTGCGATCCGTATCGATCTTTAGTTTGATGCCTGAATAGCTAAGCGGGGCTTCGGTAACCACCGTAACGACGTCAACCCCTTGGAGAGAGCCTTGAACGATTCGAGGAGCCGGCTTACAGTCGGGATAGGTTGTGCCAGATCCAATGCCAGTGATTAGAGGTTCCCTAATCTCTGGCCGCCAATCAGGACCTACAATAGCCCGCACGTCGTCAAAAGTGAGTAGGGGAATAGTTCTCTCAAGGACTCCCCCTTTGTTGACAAAACGCTGACAAGCGCCCACAAACCCTTCCTTGATCTGGCATCGCACCGGGCATGCGTCGCAGGTCACGGCGCCCGGAATGGCAATTTCGTCGTATGCCAGGGCATCCTCGGGGCACACCCGCATGCACGCCTTGCACTCACAGCATGCATCTGTAATCGTGGCCTTTTTCTTGGCCACGCTGAGGGCGTTCTGAGGACATACCGTGGTACATGCACCGCATCCTTTACATTTTTCAACGATAACCTTCATCGTTTGGCTCGGATCGTTTTGTTTATTGTGTCTTTTCTAAAAGTTGGGCCTTTCTCCTCGCCGGAGGGGTATTCCGGCTCGTCCATAGCTGTACCTTGCCGTCAATCATTACCATGGAAATTCCGGGGACATCGCCGGCCTCCAGAGCGCTGAGAGCGTCATTACCAATCGAGCCCATAGGCGCATCCATGGAGACTAGGTCTGCGGCAAGCCCTTCACGAATAAAGCCAGTAGTGAGGCCGAAAGTACGTGCAGTGTTGCCCGTTGCCATACACAAGGCATCCGCGGCCGAAACATCAGTGAGGGAGGCGGCCGAGGCTATTACTCTCAGGATGCCTAACGGGATGACCCCGGTGCCGGATGGGGCGTCGTTGCCTATGATGAACCTGGATAAGGCGTTGTATTTCTGGCCATATTCCAGTGCCACGACCATGGCTTTGAGGTTGCCACAATGAACCATTTCAATGGCATAGGAAGTGTCTCGAATCAGTTTTTCCATCTCGGCAGGTGGCAAAGCGGTAGGACCGCCGTTTATGTGGCAGGCCACATGGGGGTCTGTTGCCATGACTTGATCCGCAGTAACCGTGTCGCTTCCGGGGATGGATGTTCCGCCTGTGTGCATAAGCACAATCATCCCGTGTTTCTTAGCCCACGCGGCCATGGGGGCAGCGTCGTTTGGGAATTTTACGGATCCGAGTCCTATTTCGCCTACGAGGCGGACGCCTTCTCTTGCCATTTCTTCAAAATCTGATTCAGTGAGTCCTTTTTCCAGGATGACGGCCCCGCCAAGGACCTTCGCCCCGCCTGGTCGAAAGGATTGGAAGGACTTGGCTGCTAGAATCGCCAGGGCCTTTGTTCCGGCCGAGTCTTTCGGTCTGCCGGGGAGATGGACTTCCCCCGCGGATATGACGGAGGTAACCCCTCCGTGAACTGCGCTGTCTATGAAGCCGATTTGGTTTTGCCTCGGCGTATAGTCCCCGAAGACCACATGGCAGTGTGAATCAATCAATCCCGGAGTTACAGAGCTTCCTTTTGCATCTATAACAGTGTCCGTCGGCAGGGACTTTAGGTCTGCCTGCCTGCCGATGCGATTGATTTGTCCATCAGTGATGTATAGGGAATCGGCGCTCAACAAGGGATTTCCCATGTCCCCGCTCACGAGCGTGCCAATGTTAATAATTAAAGTCTTTGCCATTGTTTTCTTATATCCTCCTTTGTTGCTCTACATCTATTATTGGTTCTGATTTTACCATGGCTGCTTTCAGTACCACCTCGAGGCTTGCGGGCAGTTCGTATATGCTTGTCCCCAGTGCATCGGCAACGGCATTAAGAATTGCCGGCGCTGTGGGAATCAACGCTGGTTCCCCGACTCCCTTAGCCCCGTATGGCCCCGTCGGTTCCTCATCTTCCACTATGATGGATTCCACGGTGGGCGTATCTGAAAAAGTGGGTATGTGATAGTCTTTGAGCGATTCTGTGCTGTTAGGGACGAATTCTTCCATGATAGCAAAGCCTAAGCCCATGGCGACTCCGCCAAGAATCTGGCCCCGCACGTTTTCTGGGTTGATAGCTTTACCGACATCATGGGCCGCCACTATACGTATTACCTCGACTTCTCCGGTGAACGTATCCACTTCCACTTCGGCAACATGAGAAGCGAATGCGTACGTGGCATACGGCACGCCTTGGCCGGTCTTGGGATCGAGAGGCGTTGTGGGAGGATCGAAAAAGCCCTGCCATTTTAATGGTATCCCGTTCTTCAGAGAGTAATCGGCAAGTTGTTTTAAGGAAACCGATCGTTTCGGATCGCTTTGGGATCGAACAACCCCATTATCCGGTACCAGTTCACTCCTATCGATCCTTAAGATGCTCGACGCTTGGACGAGCATGATATCTTTCAGTTTTTCTGCCGCATCTCTTACAGCGTTTCCAGATATGTAAGTTTGTCTGCTCGCTGAAGTTGCCCCGGCCGAGGTTGTGAACTGCGTGTCAGCAGAGATTAGGTCTATGGCATGGACATTTTGCCCTAGAATCTCAGCCGCAATCTGGGTCAGAACTGTGGAAGACCCTTGGCCTATGTCTGCCGCTCCAGTAAACAATTTTATCTTGCCCTCTGTCGTGAGCTCCACATGGGCAGTCGAGGGATTCTGAATGCCAGTGTTACCGATCCCATACATCATGGACCCAACACCCACCCCCCGCCTCTTGTGCGGTCGGGACGGCCTTTTTTCAGCCGATAGGTTTCTGTAGCGATGTGCCACAGCATTCAGGGTAGCCCCAATTCCCACCGAGGCGTCCAATAACTGACCTGTAGAGGTCAATGATCCCACCCGCAAACAGTTCCGCCTTCTAATCTCCACAGGATCAAGTGCCAAGGCTTTAGCGATGAGGTCCATTTGGGATTCATGGGCGAATGCCATTTGGGGTACTCCAAAACCTCGCATAGCACCTGAATAAGGGTTGTTTGTATATGCGAATATTGATTCTATATGGACGTTGGGGACCTCATAAGGACCAGTTGCGTGCACAGCGCTACGAGAGACAACAGCCAGACCATATGAGGCATAGGCACCAGTATCGCCAATGATTTTTACATCAACGGCACAAATCCGTCCCTCCCGATCTGCGCCACTCTTGTAATATATTTTCAAAGGATGACGCTTGGCAGTAGCCAAAAAGGCTTCTTCTCGGCTATATATCATTTTGGTCGGCTTACCTAGGAGTAACGTGGCCATACCAACGAAACCCTGCACATTTAGGTCAAGCTTGGACCCAAAGCCCCCACCTGTGGCTGCTTGAATGATCCGAACCCTTTTTTCTTCTAAACCTAGAAGCTCAGAAACCTCTTTTCTGTCATAATGAGGATTCTGAGTAGAAGCGATGATAGCTAGGATCCCATTTTCATCTAGATACCCTATACCGGCGTCTGGTTCGAGATATGCGTGTTCGAGGTGATGAGTCTTATATACTCGCTCGATGACAACATCTGCACGTTCAAATGCCTTTGCTGGATTGCCTTTGTGAATGACACGGCGTCCAAGCTCGTTTCCTTTGGCATGGATTTTCGGAGCGCCGTTTCTCAGGGCCTCCTCTGGATCAAAGACTGCGGGAAGGTCTTCGTACACTATTTTGATTGCTTTTAGCGCCTTTTCGGCGGCTTCCCGACTCTCAGCGGCCACAAGGCAAACGGCGTCGCCTATGCAACGGACCTTTTCCTCCGCCAAGAGTGTTTGATCCTTAGTAATTATCCCGAATCGGTTGACACCTGGGATGTCTTTATGGGTGAATACCCGTACGTAACCGGGTATGTCGTAAGCATGGGTAGCATCGATCCTTTTAATTAGGGCGTGATGTCGATCACTCCTGAGTACCATCAGCGTCAGCATCTCTTCGGATGCAAAGTCCGAGGCAAAACGAGCCGCGCCCACGACTCTTTCCCAAGCTCCGATTCGCGGAATATTTCTTCCGATGGTATTCACTGACTTTCACCCTCGTTTATGGGGATTCCGAAGAGCTCAGAAAGGCTTTTTATTATGAGACCTTGGGCCGCAGGTTTCTTATACTCAGTGGAGGATCGGACGCCGCTGAGTTTTAACATGCCAGCGGTGGTGAGCGCGGCGACTTCAGTCAAGAGGCCTTGGTCTGGCCTCTTGTCAATAACCATGCGTTCCACAGAAAGCGCACGATACGGTTGTGGCGTCATGGATCCGATGCTCATCCGGAAGTCACAAATAGCCCCTGAAGGGCCCAGTCTCGCCGTAGCGGCTAGGTTGATGCGAGCTATGGCCATGGCACGCCTGCGACCGATGCGTTGATATACGGCGTGGTACGGATGCGGGAGCCGATCGATAAGGAACTTGGTTATGAGATCACCCCGAATCAACGGTGTGCGATACGGCCCCATGATGATTTCCGACAAAGGCTTGGTAATGAATTCTCCTCGCCGAACGATCTCCAGTCTAGCGTTGTGCACCATAAGCCCGGGGATGCTGTCAGCGGCCGGCGAAGCGTTTCCCACATTGCCGCCCAGGGTCCCAACATTCCGAATTTGTTCGCTGCCGACACAGCTAGCCGCTGCTGAAATGACAGGGGCTTGTGCATGGATGAGGTCGCTTTCTACTAATTCCGTGTATGTAACAGCAGCGCCTATTACTAGATGGTCACCTTGGAGGCTCACGACTTTCAATTCCTTGAGACGAGAAACGTCCATTACATACTTACATTCAACATCGCCTTTCCTCATGGCTAGCATGAGGTCTGTACCGCCGGCCAAAATAACAGTTTCAGCTCCGTTCTTTCCGAGGAATTGAACAGCGTCTTCAAGACAACTTGGTCTGACGTATTGGAAGACTGACCTCATGAAGGTTCCCCGGTTTCTCTAGGGTCTGGATTGCTGCCTGCGGCACGATTTATGGCTTCAATGATTTGCTGGTAACCCGTACACCTGCACAGGTTACCCGACATGAACCTTAAGATCTGTTCGTGATCGGGCTTGGGATGTTTGTCCAGAAGCGCTTTAGCAGACATTATCATTCCCGGCGTGCAGTATCCGCATTGCACAGAACCTGCATCGAGAAAAGCCTGCTGGATTGGATGCAAACTTCCTCCCTTGGACAATCCTTCAATAGTCTCCACTTTGCACCCGTCCAGTTGGGCGGCCAACATAAGGCACGAGTCCACTGCTCGACCATTGACGATGATCGTGCACGCCCCGCATTCTCCTATGCCGCAGCCTTCCTTAGTCCCGATTAAACCAAGGGTGTCCCTCAGCACCGCTAAGGCAGTATCCCACGGCCCGACCTCAGCGTTTTGAACTGTTCCGTTCAGTTCGAACGCGATTTTCAAGAGAGGAGAGTCTTCTGGCACTCAGTGATTGTTCCCTTTCTGTCAAATTGCCAAGTACGCTTTGCGCACATGGTCATTAGTCATTAGTTCTGAACTCAGTCCTTCCATGCAGGCGCGACCGTTTTCCAGGACATACCCCCTGTGGGCTATTTCTAAAGAATAGTTCACGTTTTGTTCAACGAGAAGTACGGTAATGCCCGTGGCTCCGATGCCAGTGATGGCCTCGAACACCTTGGAAACTAGTATAGGAGCTAGGCCGAGAGATGGCTCGTCCAGGAGTAGCAGACGGGGTTTGGACATCAACGCCCTTCCAATGGCAAGCATTTGACGTTCACCCCCACTTAGCGTACCCGCTTTCTGTTTCATCCGCTCTTGAAGTCGAGGGAAGAATGCGAATACTTCTTCGAGTGTTTCGTCTCTGTATTTCCGAGCTGTTTTGACGTATGACCCCATCTTGAGATTGTCCAGAACGGTCATTTCTGAAAACACCCTCGCTCCTTCCGGTACGATGGTAAGTCCAAGTTGGACTATCTCTTCCGGTGGGAGCTTGTCAATGAGCCGGCCCAGAAAGTGGATGGAGCCTTTTGCAGGATGGTTGAATCCCACGATGGTAGCCAACAAAGTGCTCTTCCCGGCTCCATTGGGACCTATAACCGTTACGATCTCACCCTCCTTGACTACAAGGCTCACATCCGTGAGCACCTTTACGTCACGATATGAGACGTCTATGCCTTCTATGCTCAGGATGGATTCATCCATGAGATGTGCGTTCCTCGTTGAGCCCAAGAAATGATTTTTTGTCTCCAAAATAGGCCTCTATCACCGTGCTGTTCGTGGAGATGTCTTTTGGAGTTCCTTCGGCGATCTTCGTGCCGTAGTTCAGCACTATGATCCGGTCTGATATTCCCATGACCGCGCGCATGATGTGTTCTACTACGATGAGAGACTTTCCCAGCTCGCGAATTTTCCCTAAGAGCGTCAGTGCCTCGTCGATCTCATGAGGATTGAGTCCGGCCATGTTTTCGTCTAAGAGCAGGACCTGCGCCCCAGTGGCCAGCGCACGGGCCAGCTCAAGCCTACGCCGAGCCGGGACAGATATGGATGACGACAATTTATCCTTTTCCGCGGCCAACCCCACAAAATCCAATATTTTTTCTGTTTCGGGTATGGCCTTTTTCATTGGGAGCATGGCCCCGTAAAGCGCTCCGATAAGGACGTTTTCTCCAACAGAAAGTGCCTTGAATGGCTCCATAATCTGAGAGGTTTTCACCAGGCCGAGACGACAGATGCGATGCGGTCGAACCCCTGTGATGTCTGTTCCATTGAACATTACTTTGCCTCGGGTGGGTTTCTCCAAACCTGTGATGCAATTGAAAAGGGTTGTTTTTCCCGCTCCGTTAGGGCCGATAAGGCCGAGGATTTCCTGGCGCCTTAGTTGGAAACTAACATCGTCTAGGGCCACGAGCGCCCCGAAGTTCTTACCGACATTTAGGCATTCCAACTGAGCCATAGCGCCTACAATTCCTTTACGAGGGCAAGCGCATCCCTGTGGCCTCTTTTATCGTTCCAATTACACCGCGAGGCATCAAAAGGATGATAGCGATGATGATTGCGCCGACCATTATGAGGTAGTATTCCACAAAGGCGGTTCCCAGGATTTCAGACAGCAGCGTCAGAAATGCCGCACCTACCACAGGTCCTAGAAACGTGCCCATTCCGCCCAAGAGAGTCATGATAACCATCTGCACTGTTTTGTGTACATTGAACACATCCGCGGGCGTTATGTACGTGATCCAATAAGATTGTATGCCGCCGAGGACGCCCAGAAAAAGAGCGCTAGTTATGTAGGCTTGCAGCTTAACGCCTGTGGTATTGACGCCGGATATCTCCGCAGACTGCTCTGCTTCGTGAATGGCCTTCAGACCATAACCAAATTTGGAATTTTCTATACGGGCCTGAACTAGAATAATACAAAGTGCAACGAGGCCGAATGAATAGAGAAAAAAGGTATTGTCGTGGCCGCCTATTGGCAGAGTAATGCCGTGGCTCCCTTGGAAGAAAGAAACACCAAAGGTTCTGTCGAATTCCAAAACGACTTGCTTCATGGTTTCAGCAAAGGCAAAGGTCGCTATGGCAAAATAGGCACCTCGTAGCCGCAGTGTAGTGAGTCCGATGGGAAAGGCTATCAGTCCGGAGACAACCCCCGCTATTAGTCCGGCTGGGAAAAACGATACTCCGTACTTGGTCATCGCAATTGCCGTGGCGTACGAGCCGATACCGAAGTACACCACCGGCCCAAAATCTATGTACCCCGTGTATCCGCTGGTAATATTCCAACATCCGGCCATGCCAATCCAGAAAATGATAACAGTGGCAACTCTCAGAGTGTACTCTGACGACGTAACGAAAGGCAAAACAGCTATCAGTAAGCATGACGAGCCTATGAATGCAAACAAGAATGTGTTGAAACGTTTTTTCATAGTCCAAGAGGCTTCGGAAAAGATTTTTTCACGCAACGAGTCCTTTGCCGACAACGCCCGTTGGCCGCACCACCAGCATCACGAAGAGCAGGAGGAACGTCACGGCGATGGATATCCCGGCATTCAAATAGGTCACCGCAAGAGACTGGGCTATGCCCAGTATTAAGCCGCCCCACAGGACGCCTGGCATATAACCCATGCCGCCTAGGACTACCACACAGAAGGCTACGATGGTGTATTGGAGGCCCATCTCGGCAGAAATAATCTCAAAAGGACTGATTGAAGCTCCCGCTAGGCCAGTCACACCCGCGCCCAAACCGAATGTTATGGCGTATATTTCGCGAATATTGACACCCATAATCCGAGCCACTTCTTTGTCCATAGCAGTAGCTCGGATAGCTCTCCCAGTCTCTGTACGCTCCAGGAACATCCATAATGCCGCAATGACAATCAGTGCAAGGAAGAAAGTGGACAGTCTTGCATACGGTATATTAAGACCTGCAAAGGCAGCATTTGCGCCGGAGTAGCTAGTGGTGATGGACCTGAAATCATGGGTCCATATCTGGAGAGCCACGTTGGCCACCATTAAGTGAATTCCGAACGTTAGGATATAGCTCATGATATGTGGTAATTCGATCACCCTATTGATGATGAATTTTTGGATTATGTATCCAAAAATAAAAAGAAAGACAAAGGCAAACGGCAGACTCACATACGGGTCGATACCAAGCAGCTCAAACAGCCAGTACGAAGTGAACGCCCCCAGCATAATGAGTTCTCCATGCGCCAGGTTTACGACCCCCATAACCCCGAAAATGAGAGAGAAGCCAGCCGAATACGCGGCATATACGCCTCCTAACAGGAACCCATTGAGAATCGACTGTAAGAGCATTGCGTCCACTCAAATCGCTCGCTATTTGTTTTTTCTGTCATGGCGCCGGCCAAGAAACCTAAGCGCAATGATATTTATAGTGTTGGTTTCAAATTCGGTCGGAATCGAAAACTGTTTGCCCAAACTGTAATCAGCGTTCAAGTGACCTCGAGTAGGATGGCGCGTTACTTTATTGGCGCTTCAGGTTATGGCTTGCCATGCCCCAAGTGATTGAGCATCCCCTATTGGTGAATTTCCGTTTTCACGGCTATCACAAATGGATTCATGCAAGCAATCCAGCTCAAATTCTAAAGATTGCTATAATCACAGCAGTAAAGCGAACACCCTACGTGCGAGTCTATGCCCAACGCGCCGTAACAGTTTTCTCATCCAAGAAAAGTCTCATGGATGCCATGCGCGACTTCGCGCCGCCCATAAAAGAAGTCCTCTTGGAGCCTAGAGGGAAAAAGGCGTACGGTTGAGGCACCCCAACATTGATGCCTACATTGCCTACATTAACTTCGCGAGCAAACTTGCGGGCTGTCCTACCGCTCTCTGTCAAGATGCAAGCCGAATGCCCGAGGTTTGTCTTGGTATTTATCCACTCGATAACTTCGTCCAAATTTTCCGCCCGTATCAAGCCGGCCACAGCACCGAAAGCCTCTTCCTTAGCGGCCCGCATATCTATATGCATATTCTCCAGAATAGTCGGACCCATGAAGTAGCCGTTCTTCAAATCAGGAGGGGCGGCCGCACGGCCATCTAGCGCTATTGTGGCCCCTTCTGAGACCGCGAGTTCCACCCAGGCTTCCACTTTATCCCTGCCGGACGCTGTGGTGTAAGGCCCCAGCGTTACAGACTCATCGAGGCCGTATCCCAGTTTCATGGCCCTCCCTACACTAATGAGTCTCTCTTTGAGTTCATCATATATGTCGCCAACCACCACTACATTGTCTGTACCGAGGCATCTCTGGCCGGTCATGCCAAAACAGCCTTGTCTGAGATAGATCACGCCTTGATCTAGGTTCGCATCTGGCATGACCACGACATGATTCTTGCCGTTGCCGTTGATCGAAGAATTCTTACCCAGTTTGCCGCACAACGCGAAAAGCTCACTGCCTGCCCTCGTGGAACCTATGAAGCCAAGCCCCTGGATTTCCGACTGGGAGAGGATAAACTTGTTTATATTGCGTCCGCCGTGGACCATGTTGATCGTCCCTTTCGGGAATCCGCATTTAAGGGCGGTCCGGTTGATGTATTCAGCGGCCACTGGGTCCTGGCGGCTTGGACTGATAACCACGGAGCAACCGGCTGCGAGTGCATAAGGAACAAAAGATGACCAGGCGTGCATAGGGATGTTGCCGGGCGTGACGATGAGAAACGGGCCGAGCGGTTCCCATGTCAACCACATGTCAATGCCGTTGGCCAAGGAATCTATGTGCTCATTTCGCTGGGCCAGACCGTAGGCCGCTGAACACGCTGACTCGATGTTCTCTATGCAGCGACGCACTGAGCCTCGGGATTCGGCAATTGTTCGACCGTGATCCTGGGTTAGCACTCGGCACAGGAGGTCAAAGTCTTCTTCAAGCCTCTGACGCAAATCGAACAGCATTTTAGCACGTTCCCTAAGGGGAACCCGACTCCATTCCTCAAATCCTTTTTGAGCAGCATGAACGGCCATGAGGGCCTCATCCGGGGTCGAGGCAGGAAGTTGCGCGATTACTTCTCCAGTGGCGGGGTTCGTAACCTCCGCAATGTTCGATGAATTAGATTCGGTCCATTCACCGCCTATAAGGTTTTTTAACGCTCCGTAATATCTGCTGACTTCTGGCAGAATTCCCATATGTGTACACACTCCAAAACTTATGAGCAGGCAGAATCGGGCAGTCCGCGGCTGGTCTGCCCGATCGCCTCTAACGACTGAACGCCATGTTACCTCAGGCCGTCTTCAAACTTGGCCTGGTCTTTAGTAAGCCCGCCTATTCGAGGAAGGGGTCTCCCTGAATCGGTTACGACTAGGACAACAAGCAGTTCATCAGCGCTCGGCGCATCCTGGACAGAAACGGTCATCCCGTCGAAGTGCGAGCGTATAAAAGCCGCATCCTTGTGGTTCAAAGGCACGTCGATGGTGCAGCCAGCTGGGCCTCTCTTTTTCACTGATGGAATGAGAGCCAGCCCTCGCCCTAAAACCTCTCGAAACGGCTTCCCCAATTTGGGGTGGAGAATCGCTGCCGCATGTTCCAGCTCACCGTCCAATCCCACAATGCACCCTTTGGCGTAGCTCTCGGCCTTATCAGCTCCTATACCAAGCGCCTTAAGACACCGCTCCGCCAGCATCCGTCCTAGCTGTTCACCGATGTCGACGAGCCCAGTCAGATCCTCTTGGTATCGACCGGCGAACGGATTCTTCAATATTGCTATGGAGGCGCATTTCCTCGTGGGCGGCGACACCGACCGCCCCATCTCCAGTAGGGTCTCTTCGACTATGGTGACTATCTTTCTTATTTCCATCCGAATTACCTGTCTTTCCATGGCTTAAATGGATACCAAATTTTCGATTCCGCATATTCCAGCGGAAAGACGTTCATGAGCTTGCCGTTCTGAATCTGCACCGCCACGGGGGGGTGAGCGACGTTGGCTCCATCCTTGTCGAATTGTATCTTGCCGTAAAAGGTGTCGAACGTCTTGGCATGGAGTTTCTCCATGAGAGCGACTCTCTGCTCCTTTTTTAGCGGCGGCTTAAATCCAAGCTCTGTCAAAGCAATCTGCTGAGCAACCGCTCCTCCGGCAGCAGCAGCCTCTACGTAGTCCGGAGCCCTGTTAAACTTCGCCATATAGGCGCCGTAGAAATCTTGCGCAGTCCCGAATACTGTCCCTTTGTATGGCATGTTGTGGGTCCATTCTGACGCCGCCACAACGTATTCAGCATCACCCTTTAGGTCCTCGACGAATTTCGGCACCGTGGGACCATAGCTGAATGCCGCCATTCTTGGACTAAAATCTATTTCCTTCAGCGCTTTTATGGTCCTCATGGCCACTAGCAGATGTGAACCCACCAACAGCATGTCCGGATTCTTGTTTTTGACCTTCATTAACAGCGAGTTGTAATCCTGCAACGTCATAGGGAACAGCTCGAAGTGGACAACCTCAATGCCATTCTCGGCGCAGTATTTCTTGTACCCCTCGCAGGCTAACGAGGTGAATAGGATATCAGCGCCCACTATAGCAGCAGTTTTAGGTTTGGGATCAAGGGCCTTGACCAAATCCACACAGCCTCTCACTTCTTCAGTCGCCTTGCCTAGCGTTGCAAAGTAGTACTTGAATCCCCTCTCGAACAGCTTGTTCGAGCTGGCACCACCGCTGATCATGGGATACTGATACTTTTCAGCCACCGCGCTGCCTGCAAATACCGCGTCGCTACCAAAGCCCCCTAAAAGCAGATCCACCTTGTCGCTAACGATGAGCTGCTCGACGAGCTTGGCACTGGTTGCTGAATCGCTCTTGTCGTCATAGAAAATCAGCTCCACTGGGTGCCCGTTAATGCCTCCCTTGGCGTTAACAGCGTCTTTCCAGAGCGTGTACGCGTCCTTCACTAGGTTCCCATCCTTGCCAAAAATGCCGGTAAGGGAAACGGCCACACCGATTCTCCACGGCTTCTGATCAGCAGCCTGAATCAATGAGCCCCCTAGAAAGATCATGACGGCCACAACTACCAACAAACCAAATCCCTTGAACTTCATGCCAATACCTCCTTCGTGCGGATTACGTGAACAATGTCTAACCATCCTCGACCAACTATCCTAAAAGGTAGGAGGGCTGATCACCCACACCACAACTGTATCTATCTTCCCCGTGTTGGTCCAACTGTGCGGCTGGGTGGAATTGTAATAAAAGCTCTCCCCCTCACGAACCAGGTGCGTATCGCCAGCCAGTTGTATCTCGAGTTCCCCTTGCAGCACTAGCCCAAACTCTTCACCCACATGGCTATACAGCCCATGAGAACCTCCCCCCGGGTGTATGGTGGTAAAGAACGGATGCATCCTTTTACCCGTGGGGTTTAGCACAAGAGATTGTATTTTGGCGTTCCAACGCGATAACGATAGGGTGACGCGTCCATCTGGTGACAGCACCACCGGCTCGTTGTCTCGCTGCTCCACAAAAAGATCTGTTATTTTCGTACGGAGTGCGTCGGCTATCTTCTTCAAACTAGAAATCGAGGGAGACACTTTTCCGTTCTCAACCTGGGAAAGGTAAGCGTCGGTACATCCTACTATCTCCGAGAGCTGTTTCAGGGTTAGTTTCTGCTGCTTTCGGAGCTGCCTGATGCGGAGGCCGATGGTTGATTCGATCGCCATAAGCGTACCGGATGACAGGGTTTTACTAAGTATTTTTTAATGTCATAAGTATTTTTTAATGTCAAGCGCGTTCAATCTCTATAGCTCTTTGTCTATAGCTCTTTGTCTTGACCCCCAAGTCCGTTGCTTTTACGCTGAAAGCGGTTCAAATTGCTTTGATAAGTTTCTCATCTCATCCATTCTCAAGGGGGTTGATATGACCAAAACTGAACTCATCGCAAGAGTTGCCAAGGAGGCGAGACTCACAAGAAACAAGGCTGCTGCAGCGATGAACTCGTTAGTAGCTGCCGTTCGGGAATCTCTCAAAGAAAGTGGAGAGATCAGGATCGCAGAACTCGGGACATTCAGGATCTTGGACAGGAAAGCCAGAAACGGCATTAATCCAAGAACTCTGGACAAGATCAGCATTCCCGCAAGGAAATCAGTTGGATTTCGTCCTGCCAAGGTTATAAAGGCTGAGATAAAGACTGGGGAGGAAAGAGAGCGGGCTCTTGACGTCCGTAGCAAAGTGGAAAAGCTTTGCCGGAAAGGCGATGTCGAGTCAGGCTTTGACTTGGCCATGAAATCACTGCTGGAGGCTGAGCGAGAATTTGGCAAGAACGGAGCTAGGACAGCAAGATGCGTTATTACTCTGGCAGATGCCGCAAAGTATCGTAAAAAGTATAATCTGGCCAGGGTGATGTATCTGAGGGCAATCTCTATACAAAAAAGAGCTCACGGCGCGTCTCATCCGGACGTGCTTCACTGCAAGACTGCTTTGTCCCGCTTAGAAGAAGAATTTGGAGATCAATTAGATAAGTGATCAGAACGGCCATGCATGGAGACATTATGATGGTGAAAAAATCGGAGACCGGAGTGGTGGCAGTAAGGAATAAGACGGGGCGTGATGCCGCGGGCGCTTCCACGATCAAAGTTATTGATGCTGACAAAACACCCCACGACCAATTGATGAAGCTTCCTAAGGCTCAGATCATTCGGCAAATGTCGCTTCCCGATAATGCAACGCGCTTCATTGTGGATGTTGATAATCAGACCAAAGTGGGCAAGAAAATTATTGCCCTCATGGAAAGTCTTCGTGACGGGAACAAGACCACTACAAAGATGGTTGTCGAGATTCTTGGCGCCCTGGCCAACGCGGTAGAGAAGAAGCCAAATACTGTTACGTGAATGGTTTTCTAGGGGCGTTCCTCCACGGTAATGACTCGTTGGAGCCATCTATGCCCTTGCCCGTCATTCCGGCTTCCACGAGAATGACACACAAGGAGGCGCGCCGAATTCGCTCATACCTCCCAGACTGTGTATGTTCACCCAGAGGGGCTGTCATAGATCGAAGGTGCGCGATTTATTTCTGGCGCTCATGATGGTTTCGTAGGATTCTTGAACTTGCTGAAATTTCTGGTTGGCAGCCTGGACCAGGTAGTCGGGCAACCCTTTGGGGAGGCTGTCGGCATGGCATTCCTTGACAAGGCTTCTGTATCGTCGCCTGATTTGGTCGTCAGAATGAGTCTTGCTGCGGTTGAGAGTCAGGTAAGCCCTCTGAAGATCATCCATTGAATCCGCAGGCTTTCTCCGCTTATGAGACCCCTTGGACTCTCTCAGCTTCTCAGCTGCCCGGCAGAAGCTACACATGCCATCGTTGAGATCACTCGAGATAATCTTCTACCGCAGCCTACACAGAGGCCAAAAGGAGGCTTTTCGTGCTTATCCAAGTGAATTGCTGCCCGAGCATTTTTGCAATCAGCTTTTTGCCATACGTGACCAAGAATGCCATTATCCATCGCTCGTCATGGAGCGGACGGCGGACCTGAAACTCTACTGACGAGCCTCGACCTGAGTCCGTTCCATCGCTCGGAATTTTTTGTGGCCACCAGGGCCGTGCGACTATTTTCTCTTGAGCGCCGCAAGGCGATCAGAGAGACCGGAACCAAGTGTCAAAGCACCCCCACCTCCTGCAGCCTTCAAGGCAGCCTCGATATTGGTGTCTCTATTGACTTCGTTCGGTGCGAGCAGCTTTGTCTTTAGTTCAGAGGCTGCCGCTTGTGCCTTGGCCTCTAATGCCTGTTTATTCATACTGGCAAGAGCCACTCCCATGCCACCGGCATCTTTGCGCAATCCAGCCAGTTTTTCCGCCTTTGCAGCTTTATCGGCTGCCCGCTGTTTCTGGATTTCGGCGCGCCTCATCTCGCGCTGGGCGTTTTGGAGAATGTCGCGGGCCTGCTTCACCTTCTCAGCAGAAGCCCTCGCAAGTCCCATCAATTCTTCTATAGAACTCTCTGGCCTCTGCCGCCTCTTCTTCCTCCCGCTCCAGTTCTGGTTTAAGCAGCTCAAGGTCATCAAGAAGCTTTCCAAGACTGGACTCAATGTCCGATGCCTTTACGAGGTCTCCCTTGTTTTGGGCATCTTTCGTCTGGTTTTCGAGGATTTCTGCAGCCGCAATGTGGCGTTCGTAGTTTCGACGCGCTGCGTCAGCCTCTTTTTGCTCTCTCTCAAAGTCAGCCTTGGCCTTACCAGCCTCAACCGTGATCTTATCAAGGTCGGCAATCATCTCCTCAATTTCGGCATCTGTGGCTGTCTCCGGGTCCCAGGCCACGATGGCCTTGATCAGGCTATCGCCCATGCCTTCCATCTGTTTCTTGCTGAATGCCGCCAAAAAACCAAAAAGTCCACCCATTTCCATTCCTCCCTATTTCTTGTTTTTTGAAACCATGTGACCCCAAGGGCTAAAGGCTGCAGCGGACTAACAAAGGCAATTCATGACTCAGGCTCGTCCTGAACTCGTCCTGCAACACCTTCAGCCCGATGAAAGATTCCTCGCGGTCGAACTGAGAATTCCAGTTCGAAGCATCCCAACAAGTCACCTCATCCATATTGCATGAAAAGATTGGATCTGCCAGTCCATTTGTGTACTGCTCCGTTGCCAGACGAAGCAGATCATACACCGTGAGGGTTCCTAATTCATGGGCTTCGAGGCGAATACGGGACCAGGGTGTCACCATCTTCCATGCACCAGTTTCGTCAGTGCAGGCTTCATCTTCTCTGTGGCCATGGTGAGAGAATCCAGAGCGTGGGGCCCGTTTGAGGTGACCCAATTCGTGTTCAGTGTCAGAACAGCTTTCACTGCCAATGTGCTGATCTTCCTGTTTAAGAACAAACCCCTTTGGAGATTGGGGTAAGTGCCCTTTTCTATCTCGACGAAAGTGTAAATACGGTTCCCATTGGTGTCCTTTTTGTCGTTAAAGTCCCAATCATCCACAGAGGCAATACTTAGACTGCCTGTTCTTGCAGAATACTGGTCGGCTCCCCTGATAAGCGGACTATTGAGGCCCCCTACGAACAACATGAGTGCGCCGGGATCCTGGGCCACATGGGCCAATGCAGTCTTGTAATCGGCATATTCTATTGGGATCTTTCGATAGCTGTTGTCCTGCTCGCAAAGGCCATCCCAGGTTACTGCAGTCCCGAAACTTTTAGGTCCAACATAAACACGATGCTTACTGGGGTCAATATCCGTTACGCTCATAATGTCTGCTCTTCTGTTGGTTATCAACTGGACGGCCTCCAGATACAGGGCGAGCTGCTCGGTTTTCTCCTGCGGTAGCTTGGTGAGAACGTCTGACTGGATGAGAGCCGCATCTGCCCGACCGCTTCTGAGCAACTCGATATTCTCCACCGACCCGGCTGTCACAATGACTTCAACCTCAATGTCAGGAGCGGCCTTTTTCAGCATCTCGCCCGCTTCATAATAGATTGCCCCTTTCGGGCCTGTGGCAAAGCGCAGCTTTGGCTTCTGCCTGGACTTAGCGGCCAGGGCCTCCGGTGATATGGCGATGTTCGCCGGAACTCCGGTTGGTAAATAGCCTGAGTCAGGTTCGATGTTCTTTCCCTTGATAATCTCGAGTTGTTTGTCAAGCTCTTCGAGCTCTCTGCGAATATCCGGATCCACCGCTGCCTGATCTTCGACGTGCCGTCGCCATTCCTTGTAACCAGGGTCATTCTGGTGGTGGTAGGCAAATGCAGCACGATCAGGTTTCGTTGCCAACTGGAGTATTCCATACAGCAGGGCCGCGTCCCAGATGCCAAAGGAAGGCGGCCCTTTATACATCTGATTGGGCAACTCCAAGCCTTCCTGTCCCCAGTGATCGGCCCGTCGGCGGTAATAGTCCTCGTAGCTGAATCCCGGCCGAGGTTTGGTTTGCTGATAGACGGGGTGGTCGGCATACCTGTCGGCATCCAGTTTGGGCTTCTGTTGTTTGAACTTTGCACACTCAGCCTTGTAAGCATCGAGAGACGCCTTTGCTTTTTCCTTCCTCGTTTTTTCGATGGCTCTCCGGTCGAATGCCGTGTCTCTTCCGAATTTGTGGATCCTGGTTTCAGGCTGCGGTATCGGCTTCACGTATCCTTCTGAACGAGGCTCGGATGTCGATGTTTGTTTGGAGGCGGATTTCGAATCGCCGTCTTGGCTCCTCTTAACCTGACTTCTGCGGGATCCCTGCTCTTGGGTCTTGGTTTGACGTGCCCTGTAGGCCTCAAGTGAATCCTTGGCATCTTTTTCCTGGATTTCTTTACTCGGCCCGCCATCAAACTTGCCTCCCGGTGCGAACTTCTCCCCCGGACGATCCGAAGGGGCACTGGGTTTAGAATATCCTTCCGCTGTTGAATGATTGGGGGAACTTCCGAAGACTCCACCACCACTGCGGCGTCCCCAGACGTCCCTGGACGGCTTTGAATAATAAGAAGCTTCACCCGCATCAGAGGTAGAGGTCTGGGGTTCCTGTTCTACCGCCCATACACGCAAATCCTCCGACAGGACGGCAAGACCGCCGAAGATCAGTGAGCATGTCAGGGCGACCACCAACAGGCCCCGTCGTGTAGGACACATGATATTCTCCTTTTATATCTATTTGATTGGCATACCGTAGCAAATGCAAGAACATGAATTACGAGGCGCACCGGACTGCGCGATTAGAGCGGATGTTCGACTCCACCATCTAAAACAGGGGATTTGATTTGCAAAAGCATTCCTGGCAGAACGATTTTCCGACTACTGGTAGACGAACGAGGACCTTCAGATTCACATTCGAAGAAGCAGTATCTCACCACCTCAATAAGTACAGGGGGGGTGCACATCGGAACTAAAAGAAGTGAAACCGCGTACCGATCGTCGCTTCGTTGTGCTATAAATTGTTTCGGCCTCACCTTGGGAAATGCCTGCAGCCTTTCGCGCATTACCTTTTAGAATCACCGCGTTTTTCATCTTCGAACAACATTGAGAGGTGTTTGGTGCTGTAACATCCTCCCTGGGCCATTTCAAAGACGTGTCCCGCTGACATAAATGCCGACTACCCCCCCAAGGGCATACCTATCCGCGCATGTGCAAGGATATAATTCATGTTTCAGAGTCAGTCTCTCCCGGAACGACCGGCTCATCAATTTCGAAATTAGGGGTTTAGTAAGTGATCTTGGGTTCGAGCGCTTTGGCCTGCTCCACCCAGCGTGTGACTTCCTTTGCCGACGGAACCGCACGTGTCAGTTTTTTCTCTTCGTTTACCTCTTTCATCTTGGCTGCGAGGTTCTCAGGGTTCCGATGCTTCAGTTCCTTTACGGTATCCACGCCAGCCGCTTCAAGGAGTTCCGAGTACTCCTCGGCAACGCCGGAAATCCTCATCAAATCGGACATGTTGGCCCACTTGAGTATCTGAGCCTCTTTAATCCCTGTTTTTTCAGCGATTGCTTTCCGTCCTTTCGGGCTTGAGCATTGCTCCAGAAGGTCATTTGTGGTCTTGATGCCAATGGCTTCCAGTTTTGCCCCGTAAACCGGTCCGATTCCTTCTATCTCCTGAATTTTGTACTTCATGCCATACCTCCCTGCTCATTTCCTTTCGGTTGGGTGTCCCAAATGGGTCAGAATAGAATAGCGGACTCACGGAGGGGAAACGCCCCTAGCAAGGTCCGTTTCCCCCGTATCAGGTTCCGTAAATAGTGTGCACAATACTCGCTCTCACCGAATTCCCATGTCCACTCACTTACCAGTGATCGTTCACCGGTTGCCTCCTCAGAGATATTTTGACCAAAAGGTCAGGGGTTGATTCTGTTGACCCGGAAAGCCTCCTCTGTCATCCTACAAGACCAAACCAAGAAAACCTCCTTGACACTGGTTGATAACTTTGAGGCTACACCGCCGATTCGGGATCATTTTCCAAAAAACTTTTCCGTGATCATGCCCAAGCCTTGGCGAAGCACGTCTTGGGCGGGAATGCAGCCATTCGGCGTCAGTTTGTCCACTATCTGGGGTAACATCTCGGCAAAACTGCGTGATGCCTCAATAGATGAAACTCCCAATTTTTCGGCCATCTGCTCGACGTTGTCACTGCCCAGCACCTCTTGAATCTGTGAAGGGGAAATGGGAAGGTTTTCTCCCTGGCTTATCCATGAAGAGATGACATCGCCTAGGCCTTTGTCTTTGAATGTTTGGACGAGACTCTCAATACCACCGCTTTCGGAATTCTTGAGGAAACCCGTTACAACTTGCAACATGCCACCCTGAGTGTCTTGGCCTGAAAACACGTGTTTTAGGAGCCCGCCTGCTACTTCGTCAAGAAAGCCCATATAAAACCTCCGCGGAACTATCTCTCGGATGACTCCAAAATCGTCTTGCGAGTCTCTATACTCGTCAAGGATATTCGTTTTTGAAGAATCTGTGGAGCCGTTCTCCGTGGCACAACCAAACAACTGCTCTGGGCAAGCACACACCGCCCTGTATCAGACGTCTCAGGCCGGCAATGTAGCCCAGGATGCCAGTTAAGACCGCCCCTATCTTTTTTTTGCGGAGTAACCGGCTTGCTCGACTCGCCGGGTTTCTTTGCACATTCTTTTTCTTTGGCCTTCTCCGCTTCTGCTTTGGTCTTAAACGGGCCAGCGATTGTTGCAGGAGTTTTGTGGTCCGATTTGATCACTTTGCAGACGCCGTTCTTATCCTTAATGAGGACGTAACTCTCTTCGGCGGCAAAGGCAACCACAGTGGTCAGAACAAAGAGAGCGGCAATGAGAAAACCTACTAGCCTTCTGACTTTCATGTTGTTCTCCTCCTGATCAAATTTTGTAACCGTTCACCGGGGGGTGGTGACGAGAGAGGGAGTGGGTAATGCGAGTCGATGAGCAGTTATGGAATCGACCAGGAACTCAAAGGAGTTTCTATTTTGCAAGAAACAGGAACGGGTTACC
>Ga0172370_10003248_pt1 | contig 22716 bp, 18 predicted proteins | sample LakKiv5m_FD_114538 | JGI IMG/M metagenome (GOLD analysis project Ga0172370, IMG submission 114538) | Freshwater microbial communities from Kabuno Bay, South-Kivu, Congo - kab_022012_11.5m | ecosystem: Environmental > Aquatic > Freshwater > Lake | place: Democratic Republic of the Congo...
GAATCCAATTATATTTGCAAACCAATAACCGATAAGCATAAAAGTAATAAAACAATCTTCACAGAAACAAAATGCGCACATTACCGTAGCAAACAAATACGCAAAAGGAATGTTTATAAAAATGCCGTGCCACCACGATGATGGAGATAAAAGGAAGCCTATACTTGTTGTCGTTATTCCTTCGTATTTTTTCATTTTATCGGTTTAGTATTTGAGTATATACAGTATCTTTTTTGGTATCAACATTGTTTTCCAATGGTTCAACTATATAGTTTATTTCTGAGTGCATTCTATCTCTGAAGATTTTCTGACGCGCTTCTTTTTGTCTGCTAACGCATCTAAAATGGAATTGAGGGTTTGGGACTTTGTAGAAAGTTTTTATTGAAGAAGACGCTGTAAGGTAAATTTTTAAATCGCCATAGCTTAAAATATTTGGAAGTAATCCTTCTATAACTTGCTCCATATCTTGAATATTATTTAGGTCTGTGGTCTCCATTGTATCTAAAAAATACAATGTTTTTTTGTGATCTATTAGCCGAATATTTGTAATAATACCGATCCTCACAAAATGATTTAAAACTTTTAAAAAGAAATAATGAACATATGCCGTTGAGACCACGAACACTATCGCAAAAATTGTTTCCGTGCTCGGGACGTTTTTCAAAAAATTTTGAATCTCTTTCATGTAAAACATTGCCACTGTCCATAAACAAATAAATAAAACAAAAACAATCAATTCTCTAAACATCACAATCCAGTGCTGTCTAAAAAAACATATTAATTCCTCTCTTTCTTGTTGCCCCTTAAAATATTTATCCAAATTGCTCATAAAACTACATAGTTATTAAAAACCAAACTGTTGTAACTATTTGGATTGCTATAAATGAACCATAAATTATCGCTACGTGCTCTTTCGTCATGAACCTAAACATCTTTGTATATTTTGATTCCGGAAGGTGATAACGGCGATTGTATGCGAAAATTCTGCTTACAGTCAAAAGACAGAATCCTACGGAAGCTATCAAAGTGAGAATAATTATTGTCTTATAGACAGCCATATTCTCTGGTGTTAATAAACTGTTTGCCCCTAAGTCGCCCTTTGATTAAATTATACTACGAGGATCACAGGTAGATGTCAAAAGTATTTTGGCCTTTTGATGGCTTTATTTCCTTTTTTTGTTGCGGTGATATAGGTAACTTCCGACTGGGAAAAGAAGGTATATTAGAGTTTCTGGGCCAGTACCTGAAGTTTGTTTTGGTGGATTGTTGTGAGCCGAAACGTCTCCGCCACCATTTCCATCGGTAGCTACATCGCCAGTTGAACCTTCTACATTATCACTATAGAAAACTGTAATTTCTCCTGTTTTTGTGTCTTTTATTTCTTTTGATGTTTTGTCTTTTGCAAGAAGTTTGTAGAAATATTTTCCAGCTTTTACAACTTTTCCAGATGTATCTGTTTTATCTGTTCCATTCCAAATGATAGTTTGTTCTTCTCCTGCTGTAATGCTTTCGTCGTCTACTAATTTTAACACCAATGCGTTTGATTCATCTTCAATTTTTAATTCTACTACTGCGTCTTTTGAGACTTTGAACTTGATAGTCACATCTCCTAAAAGAGGGTTTATAGTTTTTGGATCTACACTTAGTTTTGAAATTTCTAAGACGTTTGAAGTTGCTGTACAAGTTTGAGTCAAGGCTGGTGAGCCTCCTGTACATCCAGTAGGCGTTGACGTCAAAACTGTTCTTGTTTGGTTTCCACTTGTACATGTTCCCCAGTCTGAATATGTCCATGTATTACATGTTGATGAACATGCCTGAGTCAAAACTGGTGTTCCTCCTGTACAACTTGCAGGACTTGAAGTTAAAACTGTTCTTGCTTGGTTCCCATTTGCACATGTTCCCCAATCTGAGTATGTCCATGTGTTACATGTTGTGTTGTTACAAATTTGAGTTAACGCTGGTGATCCTCCTGAACAGCCAGCGGGCCCTGAAGTTAAAACTGTTCTTGTCTGATTCCCTCCTGAACATGCACTCCAATCTGAGTATGTCCACGTATTACATGTAGATATGCACGCTTGAGTCAAAACTGGTGTTCCTCCAATACATCCCGTAGGTGCTGAAGTCAAAACTGTTCTTGTTTGATTTCCAGCTGTACATGTTTCCCACGCTGAATATGTCCATGTGTTACATGCCTGTGGTGCAGCTGGTGTCTTCCATGTACCATCTATACATGCTTTTCCTTGAACTTGTGCCTGACTATTTGATCCACAAAATACCCATGCATTATTATTACAAATTAAAGATTCATCTGCGGACATAGCTCCATTAGTACAAGTAACAGCATCCCCAAAATTTGGCGGATCCTCTAATGCATATGCAGTTACAGCCATATATCCACTAACAGCAATAAGCGCTGCTAATATTGAACTTTTTATTATATTTTTTGGGCTTATCATTCTTTTTGTTTTAGTGTGTATAAATATTTTTTGTGTTCTTTGTATTATACAATATTTTAACCCTTAATTCAAGGCATAGATCACTAATTAAGTAAAAAAATAGTCAAAAAGTGCTATTAATTAGTAAGTAACTTAATAATAAATTCCTATGAAAAACACTAGATTGGTAGTCATTTTGTCTATCTTTGTCATTCTTGTCGGAGGCGCAGCGGCTTATTACAAGTATTATTATTCTGGATCTATTTCAAAACAATCTGCAGAATCTAATATTGATACTCCGCCATCTTTTGACCTTACTACTTCTGGTTTCGGAGAAAAACTTAAGGGACTTTCTGGGGATGTGGGGTTTGGTAATGAAATTCAATTACCGGTAGTACTTATTCGTCCTGGTAATGACACTCTTGGTTTATATAACGACTCAACAATCGCTTCTACTATTACTCCTGGTAAAAATCTTTTTTTTACCACTGATCAAATCAGCGTAGCAGAGATAATTAAATCCATACAGCCTCTAAAGGCTGGAGCCAAAAATTTTGACAGTAATGAGGTATTGGTAGCTTATTATTCTCCAGTAAAGAATTCTAGTCCTGTCGAGGAAGGTGCAGATGATGATTCCAATAATTTCATAGTTTATCCTGGTGAGGAAGGTGTACCTGGACAGGAAATAATAAAACAGAAAAATTTTGTTCCGCTTCGGGATAAACGTTTCTCAATTCCTGCATATAGAACTTTTATAATTTATTCAAAACAGCAAACTAAAATTTTTAATGCTAAAATAAAATCGCCATCTTTAGCTCCTGTCGGTACTCCTTCTGACGCTGAAATTGATGACTTCATGAACGCACTTGATCCTGCAATAAATGCTACAAAAAAAGATAAATGGATTTTGATAGGAGCTCCATCTGTAAGATCTATTTGTGTATTGGCTGAGAGGGATCAAGATCATATTGATGCCGTTCATTTACAGTCAGGCACTTTTGCTTTTGGATCTAACAGTTTTGGAGATATTTTGGCTGGTAGTCCATGTCCGGATGATAGTTTTAGATCTGCATGGATACATGTAATAAAAGACATTCCTGCAGACAGGATATGCAACAATAATGGTACTTGTGAAGCACCTAGAGGGGAAACTCTTACTAATTGTCATGCAGATTGCGTAACAAAAGCTGCAGCTGTTACATGTGGGCCTGGAGAGAAGAAAATGCCAAATTTTACATGCAAAAATGTAATGTATGGAAAAGATGGGTGCGTTGATGGAGTTACCGTTATAATAGCTGATTCTAATGGAAAATATTTCAAGAATGGTAATGAGGCTTGTTATGAGATTCTTGGTACTTCATGTTTGTCTATATTTCAGGATAAGGGAGGAACGTTGTCGTGTTTGATAAGTAGTAATTGTAACACTACCGTAGCAAGTGCAGATAATTCATCAAATTATGCTTCTGTTATGGGCGTAGACAGCTTAGGCTTAAATGACAGAAAGAGCTTAACTGACAGAAAAAGCTTAAATGACAGGAATGACATCATTACTGAAAATGATTATGAAATAAAGAATTCAGCGGCAACGAATTATGCGGCGAAGTATTCAGCAACAGTAGCGGTTTGTAAAACTAAATGTGGAGATAATGTATGTAATGATAAAGAAACCTTTAGTAATTGTCCTGCTGACTGCATAGGGGCAGTAAAAAACCCAGCTGATATCGGGAAACAGATATTGAATATCGGAAATCAGGTAAAAGTTCCTATAAATGGCGGAGATCCCATTCCAGTAGAAAAAAATCCTGGTGCAGTTCAACCTAATCCTGCGGACTTTGTACCTTGGAAATAGATTTTCTTAAACTTAAATACTTATGACTTATTTCAAGAAGATTGCGCTTATCGTCTTGTTGGCTGTGGTTTTAGCTGGCGGCGGATATTATGCTTGGCAAAAAAATGAGATTGGAATAACTGGTGATAGAGAATCACCTCTTTCTCCTCCTGTATTTGACCCTGCCAATGCTTCCAGTGGTTTATTTCAGGCTAAAATGGGGTTTAGTAATGACTTACAGTTTCCTGTTTTCGTTGCTGAAAATACTTCTGATAGCACAACTGGCTGCACCAAAATTAAATCTGGTAAATTTGCTTATTATTCTAGAGATAATGTCACAATAAAAAGTATTAAGGATTCTATAAAGGTACCTACTTCTAAGAGATCTAGCGACGTTTTCATTGCTTACTATTCTACTACAGATAATAAATTTCATTTCTATCCTGGAGAAAGTAATACTCCTGGTCTAGAAATTATTTCTAAAAGAGGATTTGTACCTATTACTTCTGATAGTGCGGAAATTTTGGGACATGATAGTTTTATTATTTATTCTTCTACTGACGTTTACTCTTGTGGAATTGGACTAATCGGTGACTTGGCCCCATTTGGAAATAAAGCTTCCGACAGAGATGATTTCGTAAATGATTATAAAAAATTAAGAAGTCGTGGAGATGGCTGGGTATTGAGCGGAATCCCTTCTCCGGACGTAGTGTGTGAACTTATAAAAAATGGCAGTAATATTGTTTATTTTCAGCCTGCAAATCTATCATATCCTGCACAAAGTGCTGAAACTTTAGGACTAAAAAGTAAGTGCGCTTCCCCTACTGTAGTGACGGAATTATCCAGTATATCAAGTTCTTATCATTTCGTTTGGGTTCATCCTACTATTTCAAATGCTGCCACTGGAGAAGGTGGAAAATTTAGCTCAACTAAACAAGTTGAAGAATTAGCGGAGGATGTAAAAAGAAATAATTGTGGAGATGGAGCACTTCAAGTCGGAGAGGTTTGTGATCCTGGCATGGGAGATAACTGTAAGAGCGATTGCACTTGTCTTTCTGGATTTGTGCCAGATAAACTAAATGGTGGATGTAAGAGAAATACTATAGGAAGTTATGGCCAAGATTTAAATGCTATTAATAGCAATTGTGGAAATGGAAGGCTTGATAAGGGAGAAGACTGTGATCCTATCATGGAGCAACATCCTGGAAATGAGTGTTTAAGTACTTGTAAATGTAAACCAGGAGATGTCCCTAATACAAATGGTGGATGCGCTAAAGATATTGGTACATGTGGAAATGGTAAGCTTGAAGGCCATGAAATCTGTGATGGAGAAGGATGTAATTCTTATTGCCGAGGATGCAATGATGGATATTTTCTTAGAAATAAAAAATGTGTAGTTATCTGCAACAATGATAATAATTGCGATCAACAGGAAAACTATGATAACTGTCACTCAGATTGCAATGAAAATCATCCCTCTATGCTTATTCCTGATTCAAAAATAGAAAACATGACAGCTTTCTTCGGACCTACATGTTCTTCTTACGTGGGCTCTGGCTATGAAATCGCAAAAAATTCTTGTGCATTCACTAATATCGGTGATGTAGTTCCACCAAACTTTGCTAATTTTAAAATATCTACAATAACTAAAAACTATTCCGGGGAAGATGATCTATGTAAAATTAGCCTAACTGGAATTACTAGTGTTCCTGCCCATTCAGTTGCAATAACATTCACATGCAGAAAAACAAGTGAGAATTGGTTTGTAAACGAGGGAGAAAGTAAATAATTTTCCTACTCCACCTTTACCGTTAATTCCGCTTTGCTAACTGTTTTGTCGGCGTCTGCAATTTCTAGAGTAACTTTGTACTCGCCCGGTTTTTCGAAAGTGTGAACTGGCTTCACTTCTGTAGAGTTTGATCCGTCTGCGAAATCCCAAGTATAATTCGCAACTGTTCCAGTAGAACAGCTTGGATCAAATGATGTCTTTAGCGGAGCTGGTCCTTTTTCGAACACAGTTACAAAACATGCTGTAAGAGGAATATCTCGTACAGTTATTATGATAGATGTCTCGTCTGTTGTGTTATCTGCACCTTGTACTTTCACTTTTGCAGTATATGTACCAACTTCAATGTATTTGTGAGTAATTTTTGCGTCACCTTTTTTTGGAGAAGTTCCATCACCAAAATTCCATTCATAATTTGTGATTTGACCATTTTGGTATGTGGATCCACTAGCATCAAATTCAACTGTAAGAGGAACACTTCCTTCTACGTTATTTGCCTTTACACTTGCTGTAACACCTTGAGGTTTTACCTGAACTGCTGTGGATTCTTTTACGATGTTATTGTCTGCGTCTGTCACAGTAAGAGTAACATTATAAGTACCTTCATTCTCAAAAGTGTGAGTAATTTTTGCACCAAATGCATCACCTTTTCCATCGTCATTAAAGTCCCATTGATAGTCCACAATGTTATTGTCTGCATCTGTTGTTTTCGAAGCATCAAACACTACTACAAAAGGCACTTTTCCTGACAGAATCTTTTCATCCTTTCCTAGAGCAGGATCAGTCGTAAGAGTGATTTTTGGTGCTGTTTTTGGCCCTACAACTGTCACCGGCATCGTAACTGTTCCCTCTTTCTTTGTTTCGTCAGTTAATTTCAAATTTATAACAAATTTCCCAGCTTTATTGAAAGTGTGAGTAAGAGTTTTGTTTGTTTCTGGTTTACTTCCATCTCCGAAATCCCATTCGTATTTTGTAATTTTTCCAAATGGAGAAGTCGCGTCATCTATTTTGAAAACGTATGGAACGTTTAATGTGTATTCTTTTGGTTGATCTACAACGCTTATAGTTCCAGATGGACGAACTGGTTCGGAAACCGTGATAGTCTTTGTAGTTGTTGCATAATCACCTATCGAAGATGTTATACGTAAGCCAACTTTATAAGATCCTATTTTTTTATAAGTGAATTCTGTTTTTGCTCCTTCTGCGTCCGTATATTCACCATCTTCATTTAAATCCCAGTCATATGCACTTATTGTGCCGTCCGGATTTTTTGAAGCAGACGCATCAAACGAAACCTTTAACGGAACTTCTCCTGATTCTGGATCTGCTTTGATGATTGCGGCCATCGCTTCTTTCGCGATACTTACGTCTTTACTATATTGATCTTCTGCAGTTTCTCCAGTTTTTGTATCTTTTATAACTACCTTCAATGTTACTTTATATAAGCCATTATTGTTTCCTTTGTCTGAATAAACGTGAGATGTTATTTCTCCTGTTCCGGTAGTTTTGTCTCCGAAGTCCCACACATATCCAATGATTGTTGTATTGTTGTCTTTTGGAACGTGAGTCGCATCAAATTTGATTTCAATTGGCGCAGTTAGATTTAGAGTTTCTACTGGCACTGTAGTAATTGGATCAAGTCTGTCTGCAGCTTTCTTTATTCTCTTTGAATCCAAATATAAGAAAACCATGAACCAAAGAATAAAAATAATAAAAAGAATAACTCCAGAAATTAACACCTGGCGCATTCCTTCTTTTCTTTTTTCCTTGTCGTCTTTTTTGGCCATGCTGGCTCTAAATAAGCCAATCATCAAAAACACGAATGCAACTAATGCTACCAAAATAAATATTACGTGAATGAATGTGATAAGTCCGTTTACAAAAGATGCATCATTTACTCTAAGTAATTTCGCTATCGGATTACTGTCATTTTGAGTTTGAGCAATAAATACAAATGAAAGGACAAAGAAAATTAAAACAAGTGAACCAAAAACTCCCAAGAACATGTAGATAGCTTTTTTTGTAGCTACGTTTGCTGTCTGAGATTTCACTACTGTTGCAGGCTGAGTTTGTTGTGGCGATGCTGGCTTTGCCTGTGCAGCAGTTGGTGCTGGGGCAGAAGCTGGTGCCGGTGCTGGTGTAACAGGAGCAGGAGTTACAGGTGCAGGTGCAGGCGCTGGTGCAACTGGCGCAACAGGCGCTGGCGCAGGTGCAGGTGCAGGTGCAGGCGCTGGTGCAACCGGTGTCGGTGTTGGCACTGGTGCAGGAGCACTAGGATTTACATTATTTTGCACAGGAGTTGGTGTTGGTTTAACTTCTTCCTTTGCATAATTATTTATAACTGGCTGCTCAGCTTTTCCTGTATTATCTTCCATTCCAAAGTCTTGGAAATCTTGTGGTTTTTTGTTGTCCATATTTTAATTTTTATTGAAATTTTATTTCTTTTTTAATCTCTGATTTGTTCCCTTTCAAGTCTGTAACAGTCAATTTCATAACTATTTTACCCCATGCTTTGTCAAAATTGGTAGTCCATCTTCCAGGCATAGCAGTTTTATAATCATCATCGTTATCAAGAATTCCGTCTTTATTTGTATCAAAATAAATATTTTTATCAAACGAATAATAAGATATTTGACCTTTTGATCCAGTAAAATCGAATGTTACCTGATTGTATGGATTGTCACTGATATAAATAATTCCATCTGATGATGCAGTAGGACTTGTAGCCAATACCGGAATTAAACCATTTGGGAATTCTTTATTTTGTTCTGGAGTGCCTACCGGAGGTACTGTTCCACCATTCTGTGTACCACCTTGTGTTCCTCCTTGCGCAATTCCTCCACTAGATATTACTCCACCTGCTGCGATTTGAACGTTTACAGGATTTGTAACTGAAGCTTTTCCTCCAGCTGTATCTATAACAGTTAATTGTACTTTATATAATCCTGATACATCAAATCCTTTTATCGGATCTTTTTCTGATGAATCATTATCGTTATTTTTTATTCCATCACCGTTGCTATCTGCAGTCGGCAAATTTGATTCAACATCAAAATCCCAAACATATTGTTTTATTTGAGCAGTGCTTCCAGCTCCTACAACTGAATTGTTTTTGAACTGAATGCTTCCATCAGCACCTACAGTATAAGTAAATGCTGCAACCGGTGGTTTTGATAATGGTAGAGTTATTTCATTTGTAACATCATCTGTGTTTCCTTGGTCGTCTGTAATTGTTAATTTAACTTTATATTTTCCTAATTCAGGATATGTATGTTCAGGTTTTTCTTTGTCTGAATCATTATCATTATCTTTTATAGAGTCTCCATCACTGTCCACATTAGTATCAAAATCCCAAGCGTAACTGATGATTTTTGCACCAGCTTCTTCGTCCGCCAATGAGTTATTAAGAAATTTTACACCTTTTCCGTCAGTACCATCCAAAGGTTCTACATTGAATGCCGCTTTTGGTGCTTTTGCTAAAGAGTCGATATAAATCATGATTGGTTCTGAAGTTGCTTCACCTCCTTTATCATCTACAACTTTTAGTCTTGCTGCATAACCTTTCATGTTTCTAGCGGTGAATTTGTGTTCTACTACTGATTGGTCTGTAGAAACAACACTTCCAAATCCTTTGCCTTCAAAGTCCCAAATATATTTCTTTATTTGTCCATCTGGATCTTTTGAAGAGCTTGTAAATGTAACTGTATCACCTACTAGAGCTTTCACTTTATCTACTGCAAATTTCGCTACAGGAAGTTCATTTTTACCATTTATAACTTCTACTTTTGGAGGTTTGTCTCCATATAAATCTTTTGTAGAGAACGTTTGATTGTCATTGTCCATTATTTCAAGACCAAGACCATATTTTGCATGAGTTCCTTCTTTTCCTCCTGTACCGATAGAAATTTGAGCGGAAGGAGTTGTGGTGATTTGTAGACCACGAATATCTTCTGAATCATCTTCCGGGAAATACCACCATTTGTATTGAGTGATTTGTCCGTCTGGATCATCTGCTCCATAAACTTTCACATTAAATGTCACCGGAGTAACAATGCCAGAATTTGTGCCAACAGGAATTGCCTGAACACTAGAGAATGTAGGAGGCATCCTGTTTATCTTGATTCCTACAGTTGAAATACTAGGATCAAAACTCAAACTTGAAGCTTCTTTTTTTGGAGTTTCTTTATCTGATACCACTAACTGCACATTGTAATCACCTGGCTCTTTATAAGAGTATGTAATTTCTTTTTCAGTGCTAAGTTTGTTGTCTGCAAGTTTCCAACTGTAATTAAGATTCTTTGTTGTTCCGTCTTTATTTAGAGAATTTATAGCGCTAAATTTAAATACATCTTTCTTGTTTGACTGTATGACTGATGATAAATCTACTACTTCAACTCCATTCTTTAGGATTTGAATTACAGCTGTTGGAGAACTTCCATCATTTACAAATAGGTTCTTTGTGATTGAATTTTCTTCACCAGATCCATCTGTAACTTTTGCTTTCACTGCGTATTTTCCGGCTTGTTTGTATTTGTGAGTGATTTTTTCTCCATTGGACTTACATATGCCATCAGCTATTTGGCCTGTTGCAATTTCTCCATCTGCAAAATCTAGTTCACAACTCGCACCCACTTCACTATTTACTGTGAATGTAGCTGGAGCGCTTTCAGAATCTACCATGTTTACAGCGGATGGACTGATGTCCATGTTGATATCTACGACTTTGTCGATAGTAACGGTTTTTGTTGCAACTACTTCTGGACCTCCATCACTTGCAACTAAAGATATTTCATATTCACCTTTTTTCTTGAATGTTACGGCAGTTTGTTTTGCCTCTTTGGTTCTTGATGTAGCCAATGCTGGCGTCCAAGAATTGTTATTGTTTGCATCAACTGGTTTTATTTTCCACATATAGGTTACTAACTCTTGTGTATCTGGATCAAATGTCTTTGATGCATCAAGGTATATCTTTCCTGGAGAATATCTATCTCCCATAGCATATTCGAATGCAGCAACCGGTGGTTTTGATTTAATCTTAAATGAAGAAGTCTTTGCTGCAGGAATCGATGTTCCTTTCTTATCAGTTATCGTTAAGCTCACAACTACGTTATCTCTTGGAGTTGTAAATTTACATACAAGCATCTTGTTGTTTGGGCCTTCTTCTCCCAATGAAGGACATGAGTCTTTCATATAGTCCGGATTTGTTCCTGGGTTATCTCCACCAACAGTAGTAATATCCCATTTATAACTCTGTATTAATTTTGCTCCTCCAGAGGATACAGATCCACTTCCATCAAATGTCACGCTATCTCCAACGAATATATTTGATAATGCAGGAGATTTTATTCTTGCTGCGAGATCAGTGACTACAAGATTGAATTTCTTCTCATCTATAACTCCTTGTGGACTTCTTGCTGCAATTTTAATTGGATATATACCATTAGCTAGCCCCGTTGCGAATTCATATGTATTCTTTGTTGTAAAAGTTTCGCTTTGTCCAGGATCTACATACCATTTAAAATCTTTTGTACTTTGAGTGTCTTTTAGGTCTATTACCATTTTTGTTGTCTCTGCTTTCGTAACATATACTTCGTCCTCATTTACCATCAGTTCTTCTCCGAAATAGTCCATTACCCATATTGGATTGTTTGTTGAACCACTTGGAAGAATTTTTATTTTCATCTTTGTCGCCGGAGGAGTTACATTGATGTTTAGTGAACTAAATCCAGGACCATAGAGAGTGTCATTGTTAGATTTTATAAATACGTTTGCTCTATATGTTCCAGGTCTATTAAATACACATCTCTGTACAGGAGTTGTGTCTTCATTAGATACTGTTACAGCCGTTTCTTGCCATCCTCCTGTTGAGTTTTCTATTGCAAAACATTTTACTGAATCATTGTCTGGGACTATGATGTTTTTTGCTGTTCCACCACTTGCTGTTTTAATAAAATTAAATGCAGTTACAGGATCATTCAATTCTGCAGCTCCTGCAATATCCCAAGTAATATTTCCAGGCCGTATTGTATTTCCAGCTGGATCTACAGAACCTTTAACGCTGAATATAATTTCTAATGGCGCATTTCCTTCTCCTATATTTGCAACTAATCTAGCGTTTACAAACTTTATCTTTAGTAACGCGTTATAATAATTAAGGTGTTCCGTAAGTCCATTAATAAGGTGTTCTGAACTTGCGATGAAGTCTACGTCTACGATATTAGTCTCAAGTGTATTAAGAGCTAATGTCTTTAATAGTAATGGATATGAATTTCCTGTGATTGCATTTATTTTGTCTTTGCCGTCTGCCGCTGCTGCGCTTTCTTTAGGAGTTTTTTCTTGTACTGCATTTGCCTTTTCAAAAAGTGCAGTAAAATAATCTACATAATATTGTGCATTATTTAGTGAATTTAACGCTATATTAAATGTTCCAAACTTATCTACACAATCTGTCCATTTTTTTGAGGCTTCATCTGAGGCTGTTTTGTTTTCTTCCTTAGTAGTGTCTTTTTGGTATTCTGAATATGCTTTATCTTTTGCCGTAGCAAGCTCTTTGATTTTGTCTTCTATTTTTGTTTTTGTCGTTGATGGAGATGTTCCTTTTTCTGCTCCACATGTACTAATGGTACCTGATTCGCTTTCATTATAGGCTTTTTGCATATCTTCTAAATTCTTTTTTACAATCGCCAAATTGGATTCATATCCTTTTTTGTAACTAGCAACATTTTTGTTAAATGCCTCGATTGCTTTCTTTTCATCTTCCTGTGCTCTATAAGCATAGAATCCTTTTAATGCGGCTATTGCATCTATCATTTGTTTTATTTGACCATTATTTTTATCTCCAGTTCCCATCATTTCATTGAACGCTTTTCCTGCATCTGTATTTGGTCCACTAACTGCAGTTAAGTTCTTCATATAGTCCTGAATATCAGCAAGTCTGTTTAAATTTTCCCCAAGTCTTTCCAAGAAACTATCAATCAAATCTTTCATTATTCCATATAATTCATCTGATTTTGACCTAAATGAATAAAGGTTAATTTCTGGACTAGTTAACCATATATTGTAAAAATTAGACCCTAAATCGTTATATGGAATCCCTTTTTGTTCACATTTATTCTTTCCTGTACGTCCTCTTTCAAAAGCTTCTCCTGAACTTTCTGAACCGGGGTCGCATTCATATGTAGAATAAAACCCTCCATTTGATACTACTCCAACATATCCAGCCTTTATAGAATTATTTAATGTATCTATCAAATTATCTATACGACGGATTTGTGTGTTTATATTTTTTTCTAATACTGTGAACTGACCAGCTTTACCTTTTATACTTTCTAGTTTCGCTTTTATATCAGTCAAATATGCCATGATCGAACCTTTTGAAGGTAAATTGTCTTTTGATTCTACTGAGATTGAACTCTTCTGAGCATCTGCATTCATACTTTTCAAATCTTCAAGTGCAGTCATCAAGAATGAATAACTCCTATATATATCTTCCGCAATAGCTTTCACTTCTGCAGCTGCTGCGTTGAAACTTCCCGGACTTCCCACTGAACCATCTGCTCCGGCGATCTGTCCGTCCGGACCAGTTTCTCCAGCACCGGCACCTTTAATAATTGTATTTACGAAAGCATAAGATCCAAGAACTATCAAAATACCGATTGAAGCATATGTGATCGCCTTCTTTCCTTTTCCAGTTTTCTCTTCTTCTCCCCCTGAAGTTACGTAAAGTACACCTCCATAAATCACAATTAATACCGCCAATAATCCCAAAAATGTTAAAGCAAAGTTCACAATTTTCAGAACAAATGATTTTAGGTCTGTGTTCGCCACAAGAGAGGAATCATATCCTTCTGGACTTAGCTGAGACAACGTTCCTTTGTACTCAGTGAATGACAACTTGTCTTCACCGGCGAACATCTTTCCAAAACCGGCAACTATGTCATCTCCTATTCCAGCATGAGCTGTAATAGATACTGAGAAAATTGAAGCAATCATTATCGCCAAGATACCGTGTGCTATTATTTTTTTAACATTTTTCATATTTTTGTTTTATTTAAATTATGTATTTAATGTATTTATGGTGCTTGAGTAGTTTGTTGAGTAGTTATCTCATTCATATTCACATAAGTATTGATTGCCGCATAAGATCCAGCTCCAAGAACTAGCGCTATTACAGCCCCCAATATGATCTTCTTTGACTTTTCTGTATCTTCTTCTTTTCCTGCAGAAATAACATATTTATATCCTGCATAGAAAAGCATTATAAACGCAGCAATTGCTATAAATCCTGAAACAAAATTCGCCAACATCGCCAAAAGTTTCCATCCTTCTTTAAGACTTGGAAGCTTACTTCCGTTGTCTGGGAATGCAAATTTTGTAACGATATATTCTGAAAGTCCGATAATTATCAAACCTCCTATTGCATATAAAATATGACTTTTTGCTTTTGTTAAAGCCTCTTCGTTTCCTGCACTCGTAATTACAGTAAATCCTCTGATTACTATTACAAGTACAGCTGCAGCTCCTAAAAACATTTGAATAAATCCTATTACTCCTCTAACTTGAGTTGTCGCCTCTTCTGCGAACATTTGCGCACTAACTTTGTCTGAAAAAGCTTCCCCATATTCTCCAAAAAACATTTTCTTCACTATAACACTGGATAAATTTATCAACAGTAAGCCCATAACTCCATACTGAAGAGTGTGTTTAACTTTTGTAGCCTCTTCATCCGAAGAACGAGATACAAGCTTTATTGCCGCTATAACGATTACGATCATTGCGACTGAAGTTGCCATGAAACGGAAAAGATCAATTCCGTAGTAAAGTGGACTTGTCAGCACTCCTAAGCCTTTATCTATTGAATTTGCTGGAGCGTCTGGATGTTGTTTGAAATTGAAACTTGGCAATCCTGTGTTTTTTCCAACAGTTTGAAGCAAACATCTTGGAGTTCCTGCATTTTCTGATTTAGTGCATTCTGAATCTACTGCATAAGCAACCATCATATTCATCGATAACGCTAGGTTTACTAGCAGAGAGAATAGCAAAATTGATTTTAATGTTTTTTTCATGTTGTTATTTTTCAACTAATGTTGTCGTCATTCCGCCACTTACAATTGTGCTTATGATGGCGAAAGCACCGAAAATAATTGCAATGCCTATAACCGTTGTAACGAGTACGCGTTTTGCTTTTTCCATTTTCTCTTCTTCTCCTCCAGCTGTTGCGTACATAATTCCAGCAACAAGAAACAATAAAACAGCTATCGGCCCTACGATACTTACAATGAAATTTGTTATTCCTACGATTTGGCGAACACCTTCGTTAGCATTTACCGCTATCTGTGCGCCTTTTGCCGCAGAATATTTCTTCCAATCTGTAATGTAAAATACTTTTTTTATCATTGTATCTCCGGCAACTAGCAATACTAAACCGGCGATACTGTACATAATTCCTTTCTTGTGTTTTGAGGTTTCTTCGTCTTCTCCTCCGGCAGTTACAAGCTTTATAGCTGATCTGATAATCATAATTGTTGCATACGCGCCAATCATGTACTTGATGAAAGTGATAAAAATTTCAACCTGTTTGTCGAATAGACGTGTGCGTTTCACAAGCTCGGCAGGAGAACCAAGGATAGTACAATTTGCGTCGTTACAACTTGCATTATTCCCTCCCATGTCAAATACGTTCGCTATATCTTTTCCCATACTCACAAGCAAAAACGCTATTAGACAATAAATCACTCCACGTTTTACCGTGGTCACGTCTTCCTCACTATCGCCATTTATAACAAGTCTTATTCCAAGAACGCTTAGCATTATTATTCCAACGACTACTATAATTCCTTTTGTGTAAGCCAATGCTGTTAAAACGATTATTTGAACCGTAGCAAAACTATCTAGACTACCATCAAAGTCTATACTCGGCGTAGGAATTCCTGATTCCTTATAAATATTATTAACTGTTCTATTTATGTCTTCGAGAGGCAGCTTTGTGTAACTAGCTGCAAACGCATTAAAACTTAACGCGCAAAACATAATAGTCATGACCGCAGCAAACTGGATTAATGTTTTACTGAAAGTTTTCATTATGTTTATTTTTGGTTTTTATTTAATTTTTCTTTTATTTATTTTACCAAATTTTGAGCTTTTTCTCAAGCCATAAGTGGCATTTTTTTCTTTTTCTTGATTTTTTTAGAGTCTTGGTGTTATATGTTATCCGTAACTTGGAGGCTGAAAGGCTTCTTCGGAGTGTCTTAAAACAACTAAAATATGAAAGAAAACATAGTAACTAACTACGTAAAATCAAGTTTTGTAGAGCTATCAAAAGTGACTTGGCCAACAAAAAATCAAGCTGTTAAGTTGACAATGATTGTTCTTGGATTTTGCTTAATTGCTTCTCTTATTCTTGGGGTAGTAGACTTTCTCTTCAATGAGGGATTCACTCAATTATTAAAATTAACATTCTAAAAAATATGGGACGACAAGCTGCCGGTACAGGTAGACATTGGTATGTTATTCACACTTATTCTGGGTATGAAGATGCTGTTCGTGAAGCTTTACAACAACGTATTGAATCTTTGGGTATGCAAGATTTGATCTTTGAAGTTGTTGTTCCAAAAGAAACTCAAATCGTTATCAAAAAAGGACAGCCAACTACTGAGGAAAAAAGGATTTTCCCTGGATATGTTCTTGTAGATATGATCGTTACTGATGAAAGTTGGTATGTTGTTCGAAATACTCCAAATGTAACTGGGTTTGTCGGCTCTGGAACTATTCCAATTCCTGTTTCTCCTGAAGAATGGAAAGTTATAAAGAAGCAAATGGGACAAGCTGAACCTAAGTTCAAAATTGACTTCACTGTTGGAGATACTGTCGTTGTTCTTGATGGACCGTTTGCAAATTATGACGGACTTATCAGCACAATTGATGAAGACAAGGGTAAGGTAAAAGTACTTATCACTATCTTCGGTCGTGAAACTCCAGTAGAACTTGATTTCACTCAAGTTAAGAAGAAGTAAAAAATTATTCTCCTTGCAATTTGAAGCGTTTTTTCATAGTATTTGCATATAATTTCTAAATCTTTTTCCTATGCGGAAGTTTACTGTTTTTACGGTTATTCTTTCTATAGTTGTTGTTGCAATTGTAGCTAAATTGGTAGTTCAAGAATATATTCCAAAAATTGATGAATATGTTGGAGATACCGGACTTACAAGTGTAATAAATAGCGATCAATCATCAACTGATGACACTGATTCTTCAACTCAAAAACTTGGATTTGATTTAGAAAAAAATGCAAAACCAGCTGTTGTTACACCTTCTACAATTAAAGACCCAGAAGCTCAACCTGAAGCCATTTCCAGAACTCAAGACACCGTAACCGTAAAAGATTCTGACATTGCTCCAAAAACTGAAGACTTGATTCCTATTAACATAGATGACACAAAAATCGCTCCATCAACTACCGTAAATACAGTTACTGATATAACAACTCCATCTGTTACAAATTCTGACTCTAAAGATTTTGAAGACACAAGCTTTGTAACTTTTTCTACGAATGGAGTTATTCGTGACGAACAAATAAAAAGTGCCGGATTTGTCGGAGCTTATTTGGAGGACGAAAAAGATAGCGGATTTCTTTATAAAACTGTATACACAGGCGATCTAAAAGATGTCGAAGTAAAAAAATATGTAATTCGTACAAAAACTTCATTTTTGGCAAAGATATATATGCTTAAAGCAGGACCATCTACTACAATCGACAGTGCATATAAAGTTTTAAAAACAAGAGCTGCTGAAGGGCTAGATACAGAGATAAATGAAACTAATGACTTTGGAGATAGCAGTTTCTACATGAATGATACTAGACGTGCTAATACAGCATTCCTTACTGTAAAGATGCGTGGACTTATTTTTGGCTTCTCTTATCCAAAAGAATATCATAAACAGATAGCAAATTTCATTTCTCTTCTAAAAATGGAGAAATAGCTTAAGCGTTTTTCGGTTGACTTAGTCCCTATTTTCATTAAAATACTTCCCGTTACGCACAGGAGTATTGAATTTTTAATTTGTTATTTATGGCTAAAAAGGAAATTGTTACAATTATAAAGCTACAAATCCCTTCAGGAAAAGCAAATCCAGCACCTCCAGTAGGTACTGCTCTTGGTCCTCAAGGAGTTAATATTCAGGCATTTTGTACTGAATTTAATGCAGCTACAAAGGACATGGAAGATACTATCGTTCCGGTAGAGATCACCATTTTCAGCGATAGAAGTTTTACATTTATAATGAAAAGCCCACCAGCTGCAGTTTTGATCAAAAAAGCTATCAAACTTGCAAAAGGTTCTGCTGCTTCACATAAAGATAAAGTCGGCACAATCACAAGAGCTCAATTAGAAGAAATTGCTAAAATAAAGATGCAAGATTTGAACGCTAATGATATCGATGCTGCCGTAAAAATTATTGCTGGAACTGCAAGAAGTATGGGAGTAAAAGTTGAAGGATAAAAAATCACTTATTTATGTGGGAGTCCCGCAGTGCGGGACGCCATTACCACTTAACCAATTCAAAAATGAAAAAAGTACACGGAAAGAAGTATATGGAAATAAAGAAACTTGTGGACAAGGAGACTTATACTATTGATGAGGCTGTTGCTTTGTTAAAGAAGACTTCTGTTACAAAGTTTGACAGTAGCGTAGAAGCTCATTTATCACTTGGAGTTGATCCAAAACAGGCTGATCAAAACATCAGATCTACTGTTAATCTTCCTCATGGAACTGGTAAAGAAACTCGTGTTATCGCTTTCGTAGGTGATGACAAAATAAAGGCTTGTAAAGCTGCCGGTGCAGTTGATGCAGGAACTGATGATTTGATTGAGAAAATCGTTGGTGGATGGTTGGAATTTGATGTAGCTATTGCTACTCCAGATCAAATGAAGGCTCTTGGTAAAATCGCTAAGAATCTTGGACAAAAAGGACTTATGCCAAATCCAAAGAGTGGAACTGTTACATTAGATCCTGAAAAAACAATTGGAGAGATTAAAAAAGGTAAAATTGAAGTTCGTGTAGATAAATTCGCTAATCTTCATAATATTTTCGGAAAAGTTTCTTTCAGTGAAGATCAATTGAGAGACAATCTAAAAGCTTTAATCAAAGCTGTAATGGATCTTAAGCCAGCATCTGCAAAAGGAACTTATATCAAGAATATTACAGTTGCTACAACTATGGGTCCTGGTATTAGACTTGAGGTTAATACAGCCTTAGTTGACGCTAAGAAGTAGAAAGTCTAAAAAATTACATCCTACTTTGTCGTTTCACCATTTTTGTCATTCGCCGTACGTATTTAGTACGGCTCATTCCAAAAATGTTTTACTCCTCGTAGGATATCAATTTTTTAGAAGTTCTTATGTATTTTCTATCGCTATTGCCTCCATCTCAAGCGCTGTTTCTAAAGACTTCAATCCAACCTCGAGCTGAGAATTATCTGGTTCGCGTGTAGTCAACTTTTGGAACCAAAGACCTGGAGCTATAATCATTCTTACAATAAAGTTTTTTGCGTACTTTGCGCTAAGCTTTAAATATTCATAAGAAATTCCTGCTATAAGCGGCAAAAGAGCTATTCTTACCAATAGATTACTTACAAAGTCTGGCTGTTTTGGCACAAGTGTATAAACCAAAACGCTAATAACAAAAACTATCAAAATGAAACTTGTTCCACATCTTGGATGAAAACGAGTCTGATGTTTTGCATTTTCCGGAGTTAAAGCTAAATGATTCTCATAAGTAAAAATAGATTTATGTTCAGCTCCATGATATTCAAAAACTCTTTTAAAGCTTTTAAAAATCGTGAGTAAATAAATATATCCCAAGAAAATTATTATTTTTACTGCACCATCTATAAGATTAAATATAATGTAATTTTGCTTAATCACCGGGACATATGTTTCCATCAAAGTAGCAACTGAAAGCGGAATAAACTTAAACAAAAATAAACTTAAAGCAATGGCTACTATAAGCGAAATGGCAAACATCACTGATTCTAAAATTTTATTCAAAACTTTCTTTTTCCCAACGTTTTCTTTTTTGAATTTTTCTTTTTCTTCATCTGTCATTTCATCATCAATCATTTCACTTCCTGAATAATTTATTGCGGTAGCTCCAATTACCATCATCTCAACCAAATTTATCACTCCCCTAACTATTGGGATATTGAACAATTTATGTTTTTGAACAAAAGTTTGGTAATTGTTTTTCTTAACTTTTATTTCTCCGGATTTTTTTCTTACAGCTATAACTAAGCTATTTGGAGAACGCATCATTACGCCCTCTATTACAGCCTGTCCACCTACCGCAAAATCTATCTTCTTTTCTTCTTTTTTAGGCATTTCTGTTTCTGTATCTACGTCTAGCAACAGCCAATTTGCCAATAAATGTGATACTATTTTTATATTCATGATTTTTTTTATTGTTAGGAAGCGAAATATACTTTATCTTATACGCGGGCAAAAGAGAAATTTATTTCAAATTATGAATGTAAAAATCAAACGAATTGATAAGTCGCTTGCACTTCCGGTTTATGAAACCGATGGATCTGTCGGCTTTGATATTTTGGCAAGAGTAGATACAAGTATTCCTCCAAAAGAAATCGCTATGGTTCCTTCAAATCTAATAGTGGAAGTTCCAAAAGGATATATGCTCGTAGTGGCTTCACGCAGCAGTACGCCGCGAAAAAAAGGACTTCTCCCTCCTCACGGTTTTGGAATAATTGATCATGACTACTGCGGACCTGAGGATGAGATTAGAGTTTTGGTTTATAATTTTACCGATAGCGAAGTTGTCGTAACTCGTGGAGAAAAAATTGCTCAAGGAGTTTTTGTAAAAATTGATAAATTTGAATGGGAAGAAGTTGATGAAATTTCTAATAAATCCAGAGGTGGATTTGGAAGTACAGGAGGATATGTATAGCTGTCACCCTGAATTTATTTCAGGGTCTAATTAGATTCTGAAACGAGTTCAGAATGACATAATGAATGATAACAAAATTATGACAAAAGGAGCGTTAATTACAATTTATGGAGTAAATAACGTTGGGAAGACAACCCAATCAAGACTTCTTATAGAAAAGATAAAAGAATCTGGGTTCAAGAAGGTCAAATACTTAAAATATCCTGTTTATGACATTACTCCTACCGGCCCAATGATAAATAAAGTCCTACGTGGAAAAGATGGTCAAAAAATATCTGAAGATGAATTACAACTTTGGTTTATTTTGAATCGGTATCAGTTTCAGCCAGAATTAAAAAAGCTTTTGGATTCTGGATATATAGTAATTGCCGAAGACTATATAGGAACTGGGATAGCCTGGGGAATGGCTAAGGGACTTGATGAAAAATGGCTTATTAGTGCCAATAAATACTTACTAAAAGAGGACATTTCTATATATATTCAGGGAAAAAGAGATCCTCATGTAAAAGAAGCCGTACATGTTCACGAACAAAATGATGAACTTGTAGAAAAATGTAAAAAGACCCACGAATATCTTTGCGAAAAATATAAATGGAATAAAATTGTACAAGGAGACATAAACGGGACTGCAAACTTGATTTTTAATGTTGTTGACGATTTCTTAAAGCAAAGATATAGTTGAATCGCTTTGACTTAAGTGCCAAAGCTTTTATTTTTTTACTCTCGGCCATGGCTTTACTCGACGGTAAAAAAGTCTCTGAAGAGATCTTGGAAAAAGTTTATCACGAGGTAAACAGAATGAAACTGGATCACATAATTCCAAAAATTGCCGTAATTTTAGTCGGCAAGGATCCGGCGTCTTTGTTGTATATAAGCCGAAAACAGGCTGCATGCGTAAAGACTGGCATCGATTGGGTTCAGTTTGATTATGAACCGGATGTTACTACTGATGAACTTATCGAAAAAATCCAAGAATTGAATACAGATCCTACAATTCATGGAATTTTGGTTCAACTCCCATTACCAAAACACATTTTCACTCCAAATATTATCAAGGCCATTGATCCCAAAAAGGATGTGGATGGATTTACTGCTTATAATCTAGGAAAAATGTTCTTGAGTACTGAATTCGAACATCTTGTTCCATGTACTCCACTTGGAGTTATTCGCCTTCTTGAGCACTATGATGTAAAGGTTGAAGGTAAAGAAGTTGTAGTTGTTGGACACAGCAATATAGTTGGTAAGCCTCTTTCTTCAATGTTCTTGAACAGAAATGCAACCGTCACAACCTGTCATATTTTCACAAAAGATTTGGCTTCTCATACAAAGAGAGCTGATATTCTTTGTACCGGAGTTGGAAAGGCAAATTTGATCACTGCAGACATGGTAAAAGAAGGAGTAATTGTAATAGATATTGGAATAGTTAGACTTCCTAATGGAAAAACTGTTGGAGACGTAGATTTCGTAAATGTTTCGAAGAAAGCTTCATATATCACGCCTGTTCCTGGAGGAGTCGGCCCTATGACAGTGGCTTGTTTAATGGAAAATACGATGAATGCTGCGAAACGAATTAATGGTTACAAATAAGTAGATTCCTGCCTGCACAGGAATGACAGAGGTAAGCGCAGAAATGACATAGTGTATAAATTCAATAACAATTAAAAATATGTGTGGAGTCGTAGGAATTTTCGGGAGTGATTACGTCGCACAAGA
>Ga0172370_10003252_pt1 | contig 22701 bp, 17 predicted proteins | sample LakKiv5m_FD_114538 | JGI IMG/M metagenome (GOLD analysis project Ga0172370, IMG submission 114538) | Freshwater microbial communities from Kabuno Bay, South-Kivu, Congo - kab_022012_11.5m | ecosystem: Environmental > Aquatic > Freshwater > Lake | place: Democratic Republic of the Congo...
GTGGTCTGTTTGAAAGCGCCTTTGGATCGGACCATCCGATCGTGGATCGCTTCCACGCTGGATTCCAGGGTGATCTGGACATGGTCCAAACCGGCTTGCACCAGGGAGTCTACATAGTCAGCATCCGCCAGGCGGCGAGCATTGGTATTAAGCCCAGTGATCTGCCCTTTCGATTCGGCATAGGCGATCAGTTCGGGCAGATCTGTGCGCAAGGTGGGTTCACCACCGGTGAAAATGATGTGCGGGATGCCCAGGTCCCACAGCCTGTCCAGCGTCCGTTTCCATTCCTCCGTACCCAGTTCTTTTCTACCGTTGGAGACGGTGGCAGCCCCGGGGTGTTCAAGATTGTAGCAATGGGCGCAGTCGTTGTTGCAGCGATAGGTCAGCGCAAGGTCCATGCGGTAGGGCGCACTGGGGCGGGAGCTGAAAGGCGCCAGCGTTTCCAGGTCCATCTCGTGGATCGGGCAGGCGCCGTCTGGTCGGATCAAGTCTTCAAGCTGGGTCTGAATGCTCTCGTAATCCTGGCGTGCCTGCCTCGAGCCTACCCGGAAACGCTTTTTGATCTGTTGGACTGCATCTGTCGTGGAGGTTCTTTCCAGGAACAGGTGCGCCATCCACGCTGCGCTGGGGTTGAGATGCAGAATGCGGCTGGCATTGACGATCAATGTTCCATGACCGTCCTGGTCCAGGCGCAGATGCAGCCTGGATTTCTCCCCGCTATTTTCAAAGAGGTAATGCTCCACCAGGGGCACACTGTCGCCATTGATTGGCGCCTGCGCCTTTCGGAATCTATCCAGGAAGCTCATCGCTCGCCTGTTGACGGACAGGTTGGATGGAAATGAACGGCGGACAATTGAACCTACCTGCCGCCACCGGCACAGGCACAGGCACAACCCGCACAGGCGCAGGCACAGGCGCAACTGTGACCACCACCCCCGCCACCGCCCTTGTACGAACCACCGGAGCTGGATTTTGGGATCGGGTTGGTGGTGTTGGTCACTCCGGATGTGAAGGTATTCACGTTGCCCATCACCTTGCTGGAGAAATTCTGGACCCCGGTAATGACGGAGGCAGCAAAGGTCGAGCCGGGTACGCTGGTGCTTGAGCGCCCGGTCGGGAGGGAGGCCGGCATGCCACTGGAAGCCTTGGGAACCCCCGAACTGGGTCGGTAGGATGGGTCATAATGCCCCCACCAGGTTGGCACAAAGATCGGCCCGGTAAAGGTGCGCCGGGTGCGGTCATCGTAATCCTTGTCCAGCATGGTCCATTCCAGCGATTCTTCATACATTTCGCTTTTCACTTCCGGTGTTCCGGCTGTTTCGATCTGCTGCCAGGCTTTTTCCATGATGTTTTTGTAATAATCAATGCTTTCCTTGCGGCTGAAGCCCTTCATCTTGTCGCCGACCGATTTGATCAATTTTACGGTCAGGTCCTGCAGCCCCTTTTTGGGCAGCTTGCTGGCGTCGCTGAATGCCGCCAGGAAATCGGTTTCATAATCGCGCAGACCTTCCGGAGCAGGTGTTACCAGGGTAAGTTTGAGAGGATCACGCGTCACGACCGTTGCGGCACCTTTTTTGATAACGCCAAACAGGATCATGGTCATGACCTTGTCAAGAGGCTGTTCCATCAGAATTGCAGCTTCCACGGCGGTTAGACCGCGCTTGATGCCATGCCCTTCGATGGAGATCTTTGGTGGCAGATATTTCAGCTTACGCTTGCGCTCATTGACGATTGCCAGGATGGGGGAGCCAAAGAAGAACAGTACAAAACATGCGCAGACCCCAAAACCGGTCAGGTCATCCGGATTAATGCCGAGCCTTTCCCAAATTGACGGCTTGTAGATGGCACTGGCCGGGATGTAAGTACGCGGCACGGAAAGACCGAAAGTATATTGCGTATAGCCATCAGCGGAAGTGGATTGCCAGGTGTAGGTGACGCGTCCCTGCTCATCGAGCATGGCTGTTGGAGCGGAATCACCCGGCCAGTTATCGCTGGGGGTGTGGTAGCGCGGCTCGTTGGGCTGCACGCCGGTGGGCAAGTGGAAGGTCACGATCAGGTTGGTGTTACCATGAGCGGTCGTCCAGTAGGCGGGTGAGAAATTCCCACTGGTCAGGTTCGAATCGCCGCTGTCCGGATAAAAGACATTGGTGATGCGTCCCACGTAAATATGCACCGTGCCGCTCTGTCCGGGCTGGATGGCGTATGAGCCCATGTCGATCGCCACCCCGTAAGGTCCGTCACCCTGGAAATCGTTGGAAATGTTAAGTGAATTCCCACCGCTATCAGCTGTTATGCTGCCATAGTCAAAACTTCCATTGGGCAACCCCAGGTCAACAAAATCGATGACATGCGCGCCGATGTCGTTCTGGAATGTTAATTGGTAATCCAGGCTGACCGTGCCATCGTCATTCCAAAAGACATGCACGATCTCATTGGAAAGCACAAAGGAGTAATCTTGGGCCGAGACATTGGTCGTCAGTCCAAAAACCAGCAGGATCGTTATTAGCAGCGCAAGGATACGTCGTTTCATTGCCCATCTCCTTTTGAATGATCGGGACCGTTCACCACTTGGGTTCTTCGGTCAATTGATAAACAGTGTTGCAGAACGGACAGGTCACCATGGGTGCCCCGTTCACCATGCTGATGTCTTTGGCGGTCAATACTCCGCCGCACGATTGGCATTTCATCTTCTCCACGTTGACATCGGCAGGAAGGTCTACGTTGAGGGTCACATTCTGGGTCGTGCCCTCCGCCTTTGTTTTGCGCACAGCAGCAACCACCAGGGCAATCCCCACCAGACCCGCGAACACACCTAACACCCCCAGGATGATATGGAGCGATCCGACACTTGCTCCGCCAAGTGAACCGAGATAGATAAAGCCTCCCAGCCCCAGGCTGCAGGCTGCCATCAAGAACAGAACGACGGCTCCAACATACATCATGGTGATCGGTTTCATAAATACCTCCAGCGATTGATCAGGATGTCATAAAATCTATCGTAGAAATTGCCAGAAAGTGTAGGATATAGCGATGGGTTGAACCCTTATTAGTGTAGCATTATATATTCGTTGGTGCAAATATGATTTTCTTCCTGAGAATCAGTCCCTGGGAATTCATCGGACGATACAAAGTAATGTTTCAGTCCAGGGAGTGAAGCGGAGATGAATCTCCAATTAAAAGAGTATTTTTCCTATAAAAGTGAGAATTTACGCTCCTTAAGGTAGCTCAGAATGGCATATACCATTAATTTTCGGAATAGTTCTTATGGTTTTCATTATTTATTTACGTGGAAAAGGCTGATCGGTTGTATGCCAGGTGTGGTTCAGACCCAGCCACAGGTTTTGGTTGAGCTCCTCCCAACCTCCCCAAAGTTCAAGTGCGACATTGGGGGAGGGGTCAGGGCTATACACCAACCCAGAATATTTGTATACTTGCTTCAGCCGTTCTTGATGCAAAACTTGAATTTCAAGGAGCCTTATGGGCATACAGGAAGAATACAAGCGTTGGAAAGAAAAAGTCTATCAAAAGGCCATTGCCAGGTACCCCGAACGCAGATCCGGATTTGAAACCTCCTCTCACATTGAACTTCCCGAAATCGCCCTGCCAACAAAGGACGATCCCGCTTACCTGGACAAAAGCGGTTTCCCAGGGGAGTTTCCCTACACTCGCGGTGTGCAGCCGACCATGTACCGCGGCCGCTTATGGACCATGCGCCAGTATGCCGGGTATTCAAGCGCGCAGGCCTCCAATCTGCGCTACCGCTACCTTCTCGAACAGGGTCAGACCGGGCTCTCGGTGGCTTTCGACCTTCCGACCCAGATCGGTTACGATGCTGACGATCCCATCGCGGCAGGCGAGGTCGGCAAGGTGGGAGTCTCCATATCTTCCATCGAAGATATGGCTCAATTGTTCGACCAACTCCCACTTGACAAGGTTTCCACCTCCATGACCATCAATGCCCCGGCTGCAGTTCTGCTGGCAATGTACATCGTGGTCGCCCGTCGCCAGGGTGTGATCATGAGCGCCCTGCGCGGAACCATTCAGAATGATATTTTGAAGGAATACATTGCGCGCGGTACCTATATTTTTCCACCAGCGCCCTCTATGCGCCTGATCACGGACGTCTTCGAGTTCTGCGCCAAGAATATTCCCGGTTGGAATACCATTTCCATCTCCGGATACCATATCCGTGAAGCAGGGTCCACGGCAGTTCAGGAGGTGGCTTTTACCCTGTCGAACGCTATCGCTTATGTCCAGGCAGCCATTTCGAGCGGAATGGCTGTGGATGATTTCGCACCTCAGCTTTCTTTCTTCTTCAATGCACATAACAACCTGCTGGAGGAAGTTGCCAAGTTTCGGGCCGCCCGCCGCATCTGGGCAGGGATCATGCAGAACCGCTTTAGAGCCCAAAAACCTGCCAGCTTGCAGTTGCGTTTTCATACCCAGACCGCCGGCTCCACCCTGACAGCCCAGCAACCGGAGAACAACGTGGCACGGGTCACCTTGCAGGCCCTGGCAGCCGTCCTGGGGGGCACGCAATCCCTTCACACCAACAGTATGGACGAAGCCCTTTGGCTACCGACCGAGCGCTCGGTCCGTGTGGCACTCCGCACCCAGCAGATCATCGCTTACGAATCCGGGGTGGCCGATTCAATTGATCCCCTGGGCGGCTCCTACCTGCTGGAGTACCTGACCGATGAGATCGAGCGCCAGGCTCTGGCTTATATCGCCCGCATCGACGAGATGGGTGGGTCGTTGGCAGCCATCGAACGCGGCTATCTGCAGGACGAGATCCAGAATGCAGCCTATGCAGCCCAGAAAGCCATCGAGAACCACGAGCAGATCGTGGTGGGGGTAAACCAGTTCCAGGTGCAGGAGGACATGACCCTCGAACGCTTGAAGGTTGACCCGCAGATCGAAAGGGAGCAGAAAGCCAGGCTGAAAGCCATCCGAGGCCGTCGCGACCCACAAATAACCTCGGGCTTGTTTGAAAAACTCAAAGTAATGGCATCCGGACCACAAAACCTTATGCCGGTTCTGATCGAGTGCGTGGAGAATGATCTTAGCCTGGGTGAGATCTGCAATGCCTTGCGTGAAATCTGGGGCGAGTACAGCGCTGAAGGGTTTTAGATGGGGAGGATAAGAAAAGTCATCTCTCTCAGCCTGTCCGCGTTGTTCGTGATCAGTTGCTCCTTTTCGAGGTTAACTTCACCATTGACAGACAAGGGATCCATAAGCCCACCCGGAAGCTCTCCGCTCCCGACAGGCACGGTCGATATTAATTCTCTCATCCAGACCCAATCCCTGTGGATCTCACCCGCAGTGCCGCCTGCGTTGACCCAGGCAGCATCTTCTTATGGGATCCCGATCGATGCTGACCCCGCCAGCGCCACCCTTCGCCTGGAACTGGACCCGGACCAGAATTCAGCTCAAAGTCCAGGCTCGACCTGGATCTATGCCCTGGTCGCGCCCTTTGCGACCGTCTTGGATGGTGTCGGCCTGGACGAGTTGCAAGAATGTTGGAGCGGGTCTGCAGGCGGTGCACTGCTCTATTCTCCAGTCTGGATGGATGAGACCACCCTGGCTGCCCTGAAGAAACTTTGGGGTGATCCCAACCCGGCTTTTTGGGTCCGCACCGCGCCGCAGGAAGCTCTGCTGGACTCTGCCTGGAGTGAACAACCGTCCTATGCCATCATCTCCTTTGAAGCCATTGAACCGCGCTGGAAAGTGCTTGGTATCGATGGGCAGTCCCCTCTTCACAAGGATTTTGACCCTGAAACATATCCCCTGAAGATCAGGTTCAGCTTGTCAGGTCCGGGTACTCAACTTTTCAACCTGGATCTGCCCGTCTCGAACCGTGACCCGCAGAAACTGACCACGCTTGTCATGACCGGGGTGACCGCCCTGGTGCGTTCGACTGCCTTGAAGATGGAGCAGAACGGTCGCCTTTACCCGGGGGAAGCCATCCGTGATTGGCTGGTGAATGCGGATGTCACCCATATCAGCAACGAGATCGCCTTTTCACCCGATTGCCCCTACCCGGATGCCTTTGACCACGGTCTGATCTTCTGCAGCAACCCGCTGAATATTGAACTGTTGGAGTATGTCGGCACGGATATCGTCGAATTGACCGGCAATCACTTCCAGGATTGGGGTTCGGATGCCACCCTTTTAACGCTGGAGATGTATAAGCAACGCAACTGGTCTTACTTTGGGGGAGGCGCCAATCTGGAGGATGCCCGCAAGTCCATCACCATCGAGCACAACGGCAACCGATTGGCCTTCATTGGTTGCAATCCCGCTGGACCGGATTTTGCCTGGGCTACCGAATCCCAGCCTGGAGCAGCACCATGTGATTGGGGCTGGGTTAAAGGCGAGATCATGCGCTTGCGGTCAGAAGGGTACCTGCCGATCATGACCTTCCAGTATTATGAGAGCTACAGTGTATACCCGGGCGCTGGTCAGATCGCTGATTTTCGCATGATGGCGGAGGCTGGCGCTGTGATCGTCAGCGGCAGTCAGGCGCATCTACCCGAGACGATCGAATTTTATGATGAAAGCTTTGTTCATTATGGCCTGGGGAACCTGTTCTTCGACCAGATGGATTTCCCGGTGGTCGGCACCCGGCGGGAGTTTTTAGACCGGCATGTGTTTTATAATGGGAAATATATCAACACCGAGTTGTTGACCGCCCTGCTGGAAGATTATTCCCGGCCGCGCCCCATGACGGAAGCGGAACGGGGACAATTTCCGACCGATATCTTTAAAGCCAGCGGATGGTGAGTAGGACCGGTTCCAATTAGGAGGAGTAGAAATGTCAAAGATCGATGAAATGGCAAAAGAATTCCTGGCGCTGAAAAAGATTGCAGTGGTGGGTGTTTCCGACAAGCGCGAAACAGGCTGCAATCTTAATTATCAAAAATTCAAGAGCTCAGGATACACGGTTTTCGCAGTCAATCCGCGCCTGGAAACCTTTGGCGGGGATGCCTGCTACCCGGATCTGAAGTCCATACCTGATAGACCGGAGGGCGTTTTCATCCTGGCCAATCCGAAGGTCACTGACCAGATCGTTCAGGAATGCGTGGACCTGGACATCAGGCACGTCTGGATGCATTGCATGATGGGCACCAAACCCGGATTGGTGGCAGGTATGACCAGTGTCTCTCAGGAAGCGGTTGCCAAGTGTCGGGCGAATGGCATCACCGTCATCCCCGGTTCCTGTCCCAACCAGTTCCTGAAACCGGATACAGGTCACAGCATGATGCGCGGATTATGGCGATTGTTTGGTTTTATGTCGGTCCCCGAATAACAACAGGAAACAATGGAAATAAGATTTCACGGTAAGTATGATAAAAAATTGTTCTTTCAGTCCGTCCGCCTGGCAAACCAGCCAGCTCGCAGTCAACGCTTCCTGCAGCCGCTCATGCTGGTGTTTGTCCTGGTTGCGCTGGGTGTGCTGCTGGCTCGCCTGGTCAATTCCGGCGATATCCTGGGGAACGCCAGTTACATCGCCGTCATCCTGATCGCCGGAAGTTTCGTTGCACGCGCTTACACACTGCCTTACCTGGCTGCCCGAAAATTATGGGCAAATCCCGCCCTGCAGGAAGACCTGAAAGGCAGCATTACCGCAAAAGGCATCACCTATACACTCAAGCAGGGACAAAATGAGATGCCCTGGGGTCGGTTCAACCGTATCCGCAGAGCCAGGGGATTGACCACACTGGTCGCCCGCGATGGCCTGCTGGTGATCTTCCCGTACCATTTCTTCAGGAACGACACCGATTGGCAGAAATTCAACCAGCTGGTGGATTCAAGTATTATCGCGGTCAAATAAAAAAAACATGTTAGCGGGAGAAAGATCTGCCCCAGAAGATAAAGGAAGAACTATGCCTGGAATAAAGAAAATTCACCATGTCGCCGTGGTCGTGGAAGACATCGAGAGGTCCTTATCTTTCTGGCGGGACGCCCTGGGCATGCCTCTCGGGCAGGTTCATGAGGTTCCTGCTGAAAAAGCCCGTATCGCTTTCTTACCGCTCGGGGAGGCGGAAGTCGAACTGGTCCAGCCGGTCGGGAGTGATTCAGGAATGGCAAGATACCTGCAGAAGCGCGGCCCGGGCATGCATCATCTCTGCATTCAGGTGGAAGGGATCGATGCAATGCTGGCTCAGCTCAAGGATAGAGGTGTGCGCTTGATCAACGAGGCAGCCATGCCTGGCGGGAACGGAAAGAAATACGCTTTCGTTCACCCTGAGTCCACTGGAGGCGTGCTGGTGGAACTGTATGAGTTGCCGGAAAACTGAACGGGTTCAGTTACTCAAACAATAACCAAGCTCATGCCCCCAGGCAATCGCATTTGAAAAAAAATAAAACAGTGTCGTTGCGAGTGAGCGTTCTCCAGCGAGCGATGCAATCTCCTCATTCCAGACATTTCCCTGATGATCCATGTGATTGCTTCGGGCTTGCGCCCTCGCAATGACAAATCGGTGTTTTTTGGAATGAATAAAAAACAAATTAATTACCCTGATCACATCCCCGTTTTGCGGGGGTTGTGGTTTAATGGGAACATGCTGGAAAACTTGGAACTCTTCTTCGAGCAGGAATGTACCGGTCTCAGGCTTGACCTCATCATGGTCGGCGTGTCGGGTGGACCGGACAGCCTGTGTCTGCTGGACCTGTTGGTGAAGACCGGGAAACCTCTTGTTGTGGCGCATTTCGATCACCAGCTCCGTCCTGAATCCGGACGGGAAGCGCAGCATGTCCAGGAACTTGCCCGGCGCTATGGTTTGCCATTTGTCAGTGACAGCCAGGATGTACGATCATTTGCTGAAGAAAACGGTTTTTCACTCGAGGAAGCAGCCCGCAAGTTGCGTTACAGGTTTCTTTTCGACCGGGCGCGTAGTGCGGGAGTGCAGGTCATTGCCGTTGCCCACCATGCCGATGACCAGGTCGAGACTGTCCTGATGCACTTCCTGCGGGGTGCCGGGTTGAGCGGTCTTAAAGGCATGGCTGCTGTCACCTTGCTGCCTGAATTCGACCCTGCGATTCGCCTGATCCGTCCGCTTCTGCGGAACTGGCGCTCTGAGATCGAAGCTTATTGCCAGGAGCATAAGCTCGAAACAGTAGACGACCGATCGAATCTGGATGAGACCTATTTCCGTAACCGCCTGCGTCATCGCCTCATCCCGGAGTTGGAAACCTATAATCCCGGCTTCAAACAGACACTCCTGCACACTGCCGCCAGTCTGGGAGGGGACTTTGACCTGGTGGCTGAAGTTGTCAATGGGTTCTGGGCGCGGTCTGTGCTGGAGAACGGTCCGGGTTACCTGGCTTTTGACCTGTCAGCGCTAAGAACTGCATCAACCGCCTTGCTTCGTAACCTGTTTCGTAGAGCGGCCTCTTACCTGAATTCCGATCTGCGGGATGTTAATTTTGAATCAGTCGAGCGCCTGGTACGGTTTATCCGGCATGGGGATTTGGCCTCCAAAGATGTTGATTTCACCGATGGAAACCACGCTTTTATGGAAGATGACAGGTTATTTATTGCCAGCCGCGCGATCGAGATCCCTTCACCGTATTGGCCTCGAATCACACAGCCAGTGGAATTAATGGTGGGGCAGCCATTGCACTTGCAGGATGATTGGCGTTTTCTTGTGCAGGAAGAACTGGGAATGCCTGATCTTGAAGCGATCCATGCCAACACTAACTCTTTCCAAGCCTGGCTGGATGCCGACACGGTGAAAGGGCAGTTGCAGGTACGCAGCCGTAGGGGTGGGGATCGTTTTCAGCCTCTGGGCATGCCGGATGGCAGCCTGAAATTATCGGATTTCTTCATTAATGAAAAAATGCCAGCCCGGGCTCGTACCAACTGGCCGCTGGTCTGCCTGGAAGGTGAGATCATCTGGGTTCCGGGCTACCGCTCTGCCCACCGCTCCCGGGTGACAACCGCAACCCGCAGGCTTGTCCATATTTCACTGCTAAAGTCCAAGAATTGATCTTCTTTCCACCACTCTGGTAACCGACCGTCTCGAAGGTTTTCAACGGGATGTAACCGTAATTATAATAAATAGCGAGCCACTGTTCTTTATCCCTGGTGGCTCGCGATCTCTCTTTCTATTTAGTTAATTTCTCAGGCTTGTCAGGAATCACTTCTCCGGCCAACAGGCGCAACTTGGTAAGTACTTCACGATACTGGATCTTCGAGATGCCCAGCTTCTGGCGGATCTTGTCCTCCTCCAAGTTATTGGATCTGTCGATCAAGGAACTTGTCCAGCGGCACATATCGAACGACAGGTGCTTTTCCAGCCCGGCATCCTTGCCGATGTCCTCCAGCAGATATTCCAGGCGGCGCGGGGACCACGGAAAAAGCTGGTCCACCGGATTGTATTGCTGCAGGTATTCATCATACGCCATCAACCATTCATCTGTCAGGCTGATCTTGCGTTCCTTGTAACGGCTGTTAGGGCTGGAATAGCGGATAAAGATGTGGGGTCCTTCTGGAGCATCCCGATAGATATGGTTGAGATGTATGCCCAGGCATTCGCTTTTCTTAATGCCTGTCTCCAGCAGGAGGGACAAAAGCAGATAGGGGCGCGCATCAGGTTTGGGTCTCCGGCGATATCGGTCGGCTGCCAGCAACACGGAGTTTACTTCCTCATCGCTCAGAACTTCCGGCAGGGGACTGATGACCGAGCGCTGCAAGACCTGTTTTGCCGGGTCAACGGACAGCACCCCTCCTTTTTGCAGCCAACTGAAAAAGGATTTGATCGAAGTAATGCGCCGTGACAGGGACTTTGGCGAGCAGGGCACGCCGCGCTCTTTTTTCAGCCAGGTCAGAAAATTGTTCAGGTCACTGGTGGAGATCGCACCAATGGTGCGGTCGGGAGGCAGGAAATCAGCCAGCAGACGCACGTCGGAGAGAAAGGCTTTGACAGTGTGTGGGGAACGACCCTTGTCGTTCATGTACATCTCCCAGGCATTAAGAGCCGGGTTCAAGGCAGTCTGCGTGGTCAGATGACCGATGATCGATTTTGATGCTTCAGCCATTGAGTGTGCCTCCATTGATCTGCAGTTATCGGTTCACAAGATCTTATTTCTTCGTATAGTTTAACTTCATTTAATGGGAATGTCAAATGGTTAGAGTGGATGGATGATGCGGGAGGTCCTTGGTTAATTTCACTCAAGGTGCCAGGTCGACAGGATTGAAACAGGGTATGTAATTCGAACCGAGGATCAGCAGGTAGTCGGCTGGTGCTCCGCTTTGTGGATAGGAAACAACGGCTGTATTAGGAAGAGCCAGGACAGCCAGTATCGCAGCCAGCCGGTTGGCGTCCTGAGCTGGCGTGAAGTCATATAGGAGGGAGGTGGCGTACTGGGTCGATTCCGCTGCCCCCAGGCGGGTCTGGTAACCGGCATAATTCAGTCTTTCGCTGGCCAACAATTCCCAGCCGGAGTAGGGAGTTCCATTGCGGATCTCGATGCTGACCGGATCGATTTCCATTTTCGTTTGGGAAGGTGACATGGCCTCCCGCAGCATGGCCTGCAATTCCACCACATTGGGCGAGAGAACATACGCTCCCTGGGTCGTGATCCATGATCTTACCAGGGGTGGGCGGATGTAATAACTGCGGATATCGGCATTGTTCAGTGAGAATACAAAAGGCGCCAACTCCATGATGCTTGCCAGCGAAAGGTCGGTGCGGATGGATGAATTTAGATTGGTATACAGTTCCGGGATCTTCGGAATGCTGCCAACCCGCAGGAATTTGGAGAAAATAGCCCGCAAAACCTCCTGCTGGCGACGGCCGCGGTCAAAATCGCTCGATTTTTTACGTGAACGGGCATACCACAACGCCAGTTCGCCATCCATCGCAACCACGCCAGGTCCAACGCTTAATAAACTCCAGTTGTTCTCGTTCTGCTGGTCGGCGTTGGGATCGATCAGGTGCCAGTCGGTGAATTGGCAGGTCACCGGCACCTCGATACCCCCCAGGGTGTCCAGGATGCTCTTGAAACCGTTAAAATCCACCAATGCGGTGTGATCGATCCGGATTCCCAGATTATACAGAATAGTATCCTTTACCAAGCCGGGTCCACCGCCCGGATAGCCGGTCATTTCCCCGTGCAGGTAAGCTGTATTGATCCGCTGCATCCCCCAGGCAGGGATGTAGACCCACAGATCGCGAGGGATCGAGATCAGGCTGATCTGTCCGATGCGCGGCCGTAAGGCAACGATGATCATGGAGTCGGTTCGAAAGGAGGTACCTGAGCGGATATCCGAACCCAGCATCAGGTAGGTGACGGTTTCACCATCTGTGATATACGGAAAGGGAGCATAAAAAGTCGATGGATCGAAGGTATTGGGCGGGAAGCTGGTGTAGGGCAGGATCGATTGAAGATCCAGCGTGCTGGTTGGGAATGGGGAGATGAATGAATTATTTGTCTGGTTATCCAGGATCGAGGATGCGGCGAAAAGGTCATCCACCGGGAAGAATGGGGTCGGCGTGGATGTTGCATTCGCCGGGACGGTCATCAAAAAAATGGGTGTCGGGGAAATTGGCCCTGGTTGGGGGAGTTGATTGCACGCAACCAGCATGATCAATGCCAGGATTGCCATGCGCTTGGTTTTCATTGCATGTTTACAGCCTGTTGCAACAGGATCCGGATCTGGTCAGGAAGGGGGATGAGCACCTGGGCGCCTGTGCCGGGATCGATCCAATCGTAAGCCTGGTCATATCCGATCACGTATCGTTTCACACCGCTCGTGTCAGTTACCAGGTTGAGCGCTGGGAGAAGTTTGAGGCAGGCATCCAGGCTCAGGTTGGTGTCCACATTGGCACGGTAGGTATTATACAGTTCGGTAGCCCGGTTCAAACCGTCCAGGCTGAAAAGCTTCAGCCCGATGCCTTGCAATACTTCCTGTGCCCTGCGCAGCCGGTCAATATCACTGGAGGAGTAGCGCGAACGCACGTACCATAAGGCGGTTTCGCTGTCCATGTAGACAGGACCGGTGTTTACAGTATAACCATTCGGGTATCCGCTGCGAGAATCCCAGAAATATTTCCCGGCGTTGACGGTGATGCCTCCCAGGCTGCTGATGATGCTCCTGAAGCCATCAAAGTTGATCAGCACAAAATAATCCGGGCGGATTCCGAAATTATATTCGAAGGTCATGGCGGTCGTATTAAATCCACCGTACCCATGGGCGGTATTCAGACGCTGCATCATCCAGCCGGGTATGTACACATACAGATCACGCGGAAATGAGGTCAGACTCACCTTACCTTCCGGGCTGATCATGATCAGGATCATGGTATCCGTCCGGAAGCCTCCATCATTGGGGCGCTGGTCCGATCCCAGTAACAGAATGTTGATTTGCCCTCTGGGCTGAGGAATGATGCTGGCAGGAGCTGGGATCTGAAAATAGGGGGAATAGACCTGCGGAGCTGGGTAGCTTCCCCAGGTTGCGAACTCTGGAACCTGCGTGGTTTCGCCATAATCGGTAAATTCTGATGTTGCCAATTCGTTCAAGTCCGGCTGAAAAGGTGTGGCGGTGGGTGTGGAATTGGGTGAAGCTGTGATCACGACAGGCTTGATCGAGATGGAGGCCGAGGCGGACGGGCTGCATGAACTGACGATAATGGTCACTCCCGCCAGTACACAGACCAGCAGGATCACGGCATAGTGGAGCTTTTTATTCCCGAAGATTGCAGGCATGATCACTTATCTCCGGAAACCAAAACATGTTTTGAAAAAATTGTGTTCAGCAAAGTATTTATCCAATATCGTTAATGGCAAACCTGGCTTAAGGAGACGATTTAACAGGTGGTAAGAAAGGTCTTCAAGATCCAAAGTGATATTCCATTGGATGGATCTAACCAGGCAATGACGGTGTTCTTCCCAGTCAGCAGACCGACCGGTATGGTGGAGTTGATTGTCACGCTGTCCTGGTTGGAATGAACAGCGTTTCCCTTGAAAATGGCATGCCCTGTAGAATTATTCGTCACGTACCCGTTATCCACATCGGTCTGGGTCACAGAATAGGTTGCTGTGCAGTTGATGGAGGCGTTCGGTGCCAGGCTGGCAGTGGATGGACAGGCGACCGCGGTCTTGTCATCGCTGACCGTAAAGGGTCCGCTCAAAGTGACGTTTCCGGTATTCTTCAGGTTGTAATTGTAACTGATCAGATCCCCGGCCAATACATAACTGGACATAAGACTTGTTTTGTCCAGGGTCAGGCTGCTGTTCTGGATGGCAGGAACACTGGTGGATGCAGGATTGGATGCGATGGCGCTTCCTTTGTAAAAAGCATGACCTGTTGCTGAAACGGTGAATGAACCAGCATCCAGATCCCCCTGCGTGGAAAGATAGGAACCCGTGCAATTAAGCGAGGCGCTCGGAGTCAAGTTGGAGGTCGCGGGGCAATTGACCGATAACTTGCTGTCGGTAACTGTGAACGGTCCATTGATGGTGACCGTACCAGTATTTGATAATCTGTAAGTAAAATCAATGTTTGCACCTACAGCGGAAAAATTAACGGTACTGGAGGTGATAGCCAGGGTCAGTACCGGGCTGGCAGATGGGGTGGGAGTCTGGCTGGCGATCCGCCCGGGGGTGATGGTTGCCACGTTCGGGACATACAATGACTGTCCGGTTATGATCAAGGTGGATGTACCCATGCAGTTCGCTGCCTGAATTTCCGGAACGGTGGTTTGATACAGGTTGCTGATCTGGAACAGGTTGTCCAACGGTTTGACGATGTAGATGATCCAACCGGAGGGCGGTCCGCAGGGGATTTGGGTGGCTGTCGGGAGTGGTGGCACATACAGGATCGCTCCGACAATGGGATTTCCTGAGGTGAGGCAGTTGGCCTGGATCAATTGGTCGGGACTGGTCAGATACCTCGCTGAAAGCAGGTTCAGATCCTCATTCGGCATGACCGTGACGGGCACCCAGCCTGCCGGGGGTGGACAGGTCGCAGGTGTGGGAGGCAGGGTTGATGTGATCGTGGGAGTTTCATTGGGAATGAGAATCCCCGGATCGATCGTTTCGCTGGTTGATTTGGTAACTGTTGTGGATGGTTCGATCTTTACTGGGGTTTTCCCCGTCAAGGTCCCTTCCAGTATGGTTAGTGAAAGGCTCCCGAGAACGATGCTGGTTGATAGAAGCGCGATGCCAAGTCCGATCCCAATGGAACGCAGGATTCGCATTCTAATCCTCTTCTTCTTGTTGTTCGCTTTCGATGGGCAATAAGGCGCTTATGGAAGAGCCGACGCCCAGGGTCGATTCCACCCAGATGCGCCCGGATTGAGCTTCAGCCAGGGCTTTGGCGATTGATAGTCCTACACCTGTATCTCCCAAGCCCTTGATGAGGACATTGTCGGCACGGTAACGTCGTGAAAACACCCTGGGAAGGTCTTCGGGTGAAATGCCTCCACCGCTATCCACAACCTGGATCATCAGGAAATCTTTGCCTTCTTCTTCATGGAATTTCACCCGCAGCATGACTGTACCCTCAACTTCGCTGGCAGCCCCCGCGTTTTGAAGAAGGTGGATCAATATCTGCTGGAGCGATTCATGGTCAAAGTGGATCTTGGGAGGTGATTCCGGTATATCCAACCGCATGGTTATATTCTTTTCCCGCAATTGCGTACTGGTATAAGCCACGGCATTATCAATGATGAGATTCAGGTCGATGACCTCGGGATTTGTGGTCAGGTGGTCTGCATCCGTGAACGCGATCTTGTTCAGATCATCGACCAGCCTAACGATCCGTTCGGTGGAAGACTTGACGCGTTCGAGGAATTTGCGCTGCATGGCGCCTATGATCCCTACCGATTCTCCCAGAAGTAGGTCCACGTAGCCTATGATGGATGACATGGGTTGCTTTAGCTCCTGTGAGATCGAGACCAGGGCAGACATCTGGTCAACCGGGAGGGGAGGCTCAGAAATTTCGGTCCCGTGTTCTGCCTGGCTGTGTTCCAGTTCATATAATTTGGAATTGGCTTCTGCAAGTTCGGTCTGTAAGTGGGCGACCTCTTCCAGGGTCATTCGGAATTGTTGTTCGATCTCGACTTGCCTTGGATCATTGCTGGATGGTTTTTCACCCAGCGATCTGTTCTCCTCCTGGAGTTGGGAGATTTCATTCCTGGCTTCTTCCAGGGCAGCTGAAAGACCTGCCAGGTCTTGAGCAGATCGTTCGTCCTGATCGGAGAGGTCAAGGTTTTTCCTGTCACCGCCAGCCTGTGACTCAAGTTTTAACTGCAACTCGGATGCCTGTTTCAAGGCGGCATCCCGCTCCCGGCTTAATCCAGCCAGATTCTGGCTGCGGGTCATGATGGGGACGATCATGGGGGTGATATTGGTAAGGAATGATTGGTCGTCCGCACCCCACACACGGTTCGAATAGGGTGAAAGCAGCAGGATGGAGCCGATGGCAGAGCCGCGTTTTGCACCTTCGATCGGTACTGTCATGGCATTGCCCACACTACTCAAGCCGACGATCTTCTCCAAACCTTTAAGGTCCTCAGGGTTGTTTTCAGCTGACAGACGCAAAGCACGACCGCGCATGATGGCATTCGCCAGGGCAGGGATACCTTCCTTGTCGATCAATGCCCCATCCAATACTTCCTCCCGGATCAGGTCATAGCCGCAGGCAATGTTCAATTTCTTCTCATTATCAATCAAGACCAGGAAAACAAGATCTGCCAGCATGGATTGGGCTATGGCGCGGGTGATATTGGGACCGACTTTGTCTGTCTCAGTTTCAACGGCCAGGTTTAATAAGGAGATGAAAGTCTTCGGGTCGGTGCTGAAACGGCGTCTCTCCTGGAAGGTATGGCTGCCATCATCGCTCGCGATCAGCGCAGACGCTTTTTGGATATGCTCTTGTATATATTGGGGGAGTGCCAGCAGGAGCGGGTACATTGCGATCTGGGTAAACCGGATGATCCCCGAAAAATATCCGCTGAAACCGGGCGAAACCAGGTGGAACAGGTGACCGGCTCCTGCCAGGATCAATGTTGCCAATCCGTAACCAAATCCCGCTGGTCTTCGAATCAAGATCACTACCAGGGTTAGTAATATGAATACCAGGGTGATGATCTGCCAGGTGTTATCCTGGAAGGTGTGGTTGTATCCATCCGGGTTGAGCGTCTGGGGCCACAAAAGCAGGGAGATCCCTAGCAGCACGAGGGTCATCAGGCTTAAGACCACTGTTGCAATATCTGCCTTGGGAGCCGGCTTTGGGAAGATCCAGATCCAGGCGATCCAGATCAGGCTCAACAGGGAAAATGCCCGATCGACCGGGGATAACCATAATTGCGGTTCAAGTGCTCCCAAACCCGACCAGGCGAATGGACTGATCAGGTAGGGGATGATCTGGATCACGATCAGGATCACCAGACCTGTGATCGTTCTCTTTGCAAAAGGAGATTGCCCCGAACGATGGACAGCGATCGTTCCCTGTAACGTTCCTACGATGGAGAAGATCAATAGGAGGTAATAGACGAGGTTCCCGGGTGGGATGATCAGGATGGAGAATAGGTCGACCAGGAATTTGTTCATAAGCTCTTCGAAATTATAGCATGGGGTGGTTTTGCGAACAACACCTTTCTGAAATATTATCAATGCTTAAGCCAGGATTAGCTACCCTATAAATTACCCAATCGAACTTGGATATAATCAGGATATGCACGGTGCCTTCTCCCTCCGGAATTTTCTCAGTCGGATCATCATCCTGGTATCCCTGGCGTTGGCGATCTTCCTGCCAAGGGTAGTGGCGGGGTGGTGGTATCTCGGGCAAGCCCGATATCAGTTCGATCAAAACTTGTTTGGGCAGGCGACCATTTATTATGAGGACGCAGCCCAGCGCTTGTGGTGGCAGACAGGTCTTTTTGAGCAGGCTGCACTGTCAGCCTGGCAGGCAGGTAATGGCGATGAAGCTCGCCGCTTGTATGAAACTGCCCTGATCCAGGATGGACTCTCCTCCACAGGCAAGCTCAACCTGGGAGATATTTACTCCGCAGCAGAGGACTCCGACGCAGCTATCACCACCTGGAGATCGATCGGGTATGGTACCCCGGAATCCGCGGCCGCGTTTTCCCGCCTGGCAGCCATCGAACGCCTGCAGGGCAATCTCAGTCTGGCAATGCAATACTGGGGGGATGTCCTGAAGATCGACCCCGAAAACGGGGAGGCTCATTACAATCTGGGTCTTTACCTGATGGTCACCCAACCCATGCAGGCGCTTACCGAGTTGATGTATGCCCTGCACACGAACCCGGACCTTGGTGGAAAGGTTCAGGTCTTGAGGACCGGTCTGAACCTGGCGTCCCTGCAGGAGGATGCAGCCTACAGGTTTGTTCTTTCGGGTCGCGCCCTGGCTGCCATAGGAGCCTGGGACCTGGCTCTGGCGGCTTTTTCACAGGCCACTGCTGCGAATTCCAATTTCTCCGAAGCCTGGGCCTGGCAGGGAGAAGCCTATCAGCACCTGGGGCAGGACGGTCTGCCGGCGTTGAAGAAAGCCCTCGAATTGGACATGAATTCGATCATGAGCCTGGCATTGAATGGATTGTATTATCGCAGGCAGGATCAAATTGATAAAGCCTGGTCACTGTATATCCGGGCTGCCACCCTGGACCCGACCAATTCAAACTGGGTGGAAGTCCTGGGGGAGCTCTCCGCCCAGAAGGGGAACCTGTTGGTAGCGCTCAGTTATTATCAGCGGGCTGTCGTTCTCTCGCCGCAAGATCCGATCGCATGGCGGTCCCTGGCAGTCTTTTGTGTCCAGTACAATGTCAATATCGACACCATCGGGCTAAAAGCTGCCTTGCAAGCCATGGAACTGGAACCCGAAAACTGGCGCTCGCAAGATGTCATGGGACAGGTTTACATGGCAAAAGGTGACCTTGTCAGTGCCAGGCTTTATTTTAAGCGTTCGCTTGAGCTTGCTCCCGAACAACCTGAATCCTACCTGCACCTGGGTTACCTGGACCTGCTGGAGGATCAGCGCGCCGGCGCGTATGACAACCTGGTCAACGCCCGCCAACTGGACCCGGAAGGCAGTATCGGTTGGCAAGCCCAACGATTGCTGGATCAGTATTTTCCTTGAGCCTCATATTAGACCTTTCTGGTAAAATCAGGACAGATATTTCTCAACCAGGACATTGGAACGGGAAAATCAATTGGAGGTTTGCAGTGAAATTATTGAAAATAATTCCCTTGATCTTGCTGGTGATCCTGCCAATGATGGCTTGCTCCATTCCTGCGATCTCGAACCTGACAACACGCTCCGGTGACATCCTCTTTGCAGATGATTTCTCGGATGTGAACTCCGGATGGACCAGGCTGCTCGATGAAAAAGGGTTCATGGATTATTATTCTTCCGGTTTCCGCATATGGGTCAACACCGCTGGCTACAATTATTGGAGTACATCGGGTAACCAGTTCCAGGATGTGCGCATCGATGTGGATGCAGCCCGCATCGGCGGACCTGATGAAAACCGCTATGGTATCTTATGCAGGTACCAGGACGTCGATAATTATTATTTTTTCATTATTAGCAGCGATGGCTACATGGGCATCGGAAAAACTTCAGGCGGGGTCACCAGCCTGTTGGGTCAGGAAATGATGATCTACAACCCGGGTATCCTATCCGGTGTGGCTCCCAATCACTTGCAAGCCCAATGCCAGGGTGATACGCTCACTTTCTTTGTCAATGGGTTGCCGGCAGGGATCGCAGTGGATTCGGATTTTAAAACTGGAGATGTCGGCCTGGTGGCTGGAGCATTCGACACTGTCGGGGTGGATATCCTGTTCGATAACCTGGTCGTTGTCAAACCATAAACTTTTATGAAGATCTTTTTGGATACCGTCGGATGCCGCCTGAACCAATCCGAGATCGAGGCCATGGCGGTTCAATTTCGCGCCGCTGGGCATGAGATCGTATCCGGGCCGGGCGAGGCGGATCTGGTCGTGGTCAATACCTGCACAGTCACATCCCAGGCTGCCTCCGATTCGCGCCAAAAAGTGCGCCAGGCAGTCCGCCTGGGAGCTGGTCAGGTTGTCCTTACCGGATGCTGGTCCACGATGGAACCCGATCAGGCGCTGGCGCTGCCAAATGTCTTAAAGATCATCCCCAATGAAAGGAAGGATGGGCTGGTTAAAGACCTGCTGGGGCTGACCGACCAGGACTTTGACCTCGAGCCCCTTGCCCGTCAACCCTTGCCCGGGATCCATAAGCGCACTCGTGCCTTCATCAAATTGCAGGATGGCTGTGATAACCGTTGTACCTTTTGTATCACCACCCTGGCGCGCGGCTCTGGACGTTCCCGCAGCATTTCCGAGGTCATTACGGACATCCAGTCCGCCCTGCTGGGAGGGACCCGTGAGATTGTGCTGACCGGTGTTCACCTGGGCTCGTGGGGTAGGGATCACGCCGGTGGGACAGCCAGGCTCACCGATCTGATCAAATCCATCCTGGTTGAGACCGACACCCCCAGGTTGCGCCTTTCCTCGCTTGAGCCGTGGGACATTGCTGATGAATTCTTTGATCTCTGGCAGGATCCGCGTCTGTGCCGCCACCTGCACCTTCCTTTGCAGTCCGGAAGCGCCTCTGTACTGCGGCGCATGGCTCGTAAAGTGACGCCACGCACCTACGCCGATCTGCTGCAGACCGCCCGAGCTGCCATCCCGGGTCTCGCCGTCACGACCGATCTGATCGCAGGTTTTCCAGGTGAAACAGAAACCGAGTTCGCCGAAACATTGTCCTTCGTGGAAAAGATGGAATTTTCAGGCGGGCATGTCTTCACTTACTCTACCCGACCGGGGACGGCAGCCGCAAAAATGCCCGGGCAGGTGCCCCACCCGCTTCGCAGGGAACGCAACGCGGCTTTGCGAGATCTGGTCGCAGGCTCAGCCCGCCTCTATGTCCAGCGTTTTATCGGGCAGGAACTGCAAGTGCTGTGGGAAACATGCGAACAACGCCGCGATGGGAGCTGGACCCTGGGGGGACGCTCGGATAATTATCTGCACATCAATGCCATTTCACCCGGTCCCCGCTGGAATTTATTTGATAAGGTCATTTTGCGTTCCTCCGGTTCGGATGACCTGCAGGGGGAGATCCTTGGTTGATCTTTCCAATAAAAAATGAGCCCGGGTAGGTTGGGGTTGAGCCGATTGGAAATTGTCAATACCTTCAAACCGCAGAGCGAAATCCAATGATCAAACTTGGATGCAGTTGCAGTGCAGGTGCGAATCTCGAATTTGACTTTTTGGGAAAAATTAGGGATATATATGTGTCACATATCACTTTTCCTTAAAAAAATGTTCCATTATAATAGTTTCAGAATTCACAACGTGTGATCTTGAAAAATAAGGGCAGAAGGTGAAGTGCTGGTTTAATTCTCGCCTCCCGCTCTTCCCTTGTAATTTGAGAAAATACGTCAAACTATCAGATGGAGAAAAAAATGACTGCTCAAATTATTGATGGAACTGCCATAGCCCTGAAAGTTCGAAACAATGTCAAGGAAGAAGTTACCAAACGCATAGCGGCTGGAAAATCCCAACCAGGTCTTGCGACCGTACTGGTCGGGGACCGTATTGACTCTGCCGCTTATGTGCGCACGAAACAGAAAGCCTGTGCAGAAATGGGAATGAATTCATTTCACAAACCTCTGCCGGCGGATGCCAGCCAGGAAGATGTCGAAGCGCTTGTTGGTAAACTGAACGCCGACCCTAATGTAAATGGCATCCTGGTGCAATTGCCTCTGCCTTCCCATCTGGATGAAGAAAGTGTTCTCCGGTTGATCAACATCGAGAAGGATGTGGATGGGTTTTCACCTTTGAACATAGGCCGCCTTGCTCAAAAGGGTCGCGAACCGCTCTTTGTACCCTGCACCCCCTACGGCTGCATTTACCTTCTCAAGGAAGCCGGGGTTAAGATTGCAGGTGCAAATGCAGTTGTGTTGGGTCGTTCCAATATCGTTGGCATGCCTGCCGCCCTCCTTCTTGTCAAGGAAAATGCCACGGTCACGATTGTTCACTCCCGCACCCGGGATATCGCCGATGTGATCCGTCAGGCGGATATCATCATCGCTGCCATCGGGCGCACGGAAATGGTGCGCGGCGACTGGATCAAGCCCGGCGCAGCTGTGATCGATGTCGGTATCAATGGGGTTCCCCTTCTCAATCCGGATGGTTCTCCCATGATCAGCGAGAAGACCGGCAAACCCCGCCAGATACTGGTTGGCGATGTCAACTTTGAAGAAGCCAAGGAAGTGGCTGGTTTCATTACCCCGGTCCCCGGTGGCGTTGGTCCGATGACGATTGCCATGTTGATGGCCAACACCCTGCGGGCTGCCGAGATCCAGTTCCCGTAGTCTCCCACCTATTAAATAATTTTCCCCTCCCTTGAATTGAGTCTATTCAGCGGAGGGGATTTTTTTTGAGCAATCAGGTTGGGTAGAGGGTGCTTCCTCCAAACAACCATGGAAACAGACTTCCAGCCCGAAACCCAACATTGTCGATGGGTTGGGTTTTGCTGGTATGCCCTGGTGCTTTTGCACCCTCCAGATCTGCTCCACCCAACCTTACAATACTTTAAGGAAAGCCCTGTCCGTTATTCATATCAAATAAAAATTTCTGTTCTCTCGGATCATTCATACTTGAACCGGGCTATCCCGACGACAAAGAAAACCGCTGCAA
>Ga0172370_10003254_pt1 | contig 22698 bp, 11 predicted proteins | sample LakKiv5m_FD_114538 | JGI IMG/M metagenome (GOLD analysis project Ga0172370, IMG submission 114538) | Freshwater microbial communities from Kabuno Bay, South-Kivu, Congo - kab_022012_11.5m | ecosystem: Environmental > Aquatic > Freshwater > Lake | place: Democratic Republic of the Congo...
ACAAGAGAAGCAAGTCGAGGCAGTGCAAGGAAAGTTATTCGATTAAGAAACTAACCTGAAAGAGCGCGCCTTCCAGGCGCATCGCTCTAAAGCCACCGCCTATGGCGGTGGTAGTTTACTTTGTTGTAGCCAAGGCAACCAGACGAGAAAATGGCGACGAATTGACCCGCTGTATTCGCACAGATCACAAAGAGACCTGCTGGTTGCCTTGTTGAATTGATATGTTAGATCTAGGCATGCAATATGCCTACATCCAGAGGAATTATTTCGCGTTTCATCACACGTAAAGCCTGCTCAGGATTTACTCTTCCATATAACCCACCCAGTATACTGATCAGGTAGCTGGCGTCGAGGACCACCTTTCCATTTGGTCGTAGCAGGTATTCTTCTTCTGCGTTATAGACGGCGCCACTAGCTATCATGGCCAAGTCTTGTTGATAACCAGGCTTCTTATTATTACAGGCGTGGTAAATTGTCCCGCCGATTAGAAGGAGGGTAACTTCATTATTGAAGAAATTGACGCCGTGTTGCAGAAAATAAGTTTCGGTTTCTTTTACAAATCCAACGTGTTTTCCAGTGGCAATTGCCATAATTTCCTTTGCCAGGAATGAATTAGCTGCATTCTCCAGCATGTTTGCAGGGATCTTATGTGGATTTTTACTGATCCAGCTCAAGTAGCTATCCAGGTCGATTTGAGTAGTTCCATTGGCCAGATGGAGGAATCTGGTAAATTGTCCATCACCTGGGCGGAAATCTTGAGGCAGGTAATTAGACAGGTAGCTAGCCATATCTGCTGCCATGCGCCCGTCTTTGAACCGATCCAGATCTTTTATGTTTTCGGCGTTATACGCCAAGCCATATTTGCCTTCCACCCGCCGGAAGACCAGTGGAACGTTGGGAGTTTTCAAGATCGTTCGCTTGACTTTACGCAAAGAGTCATTACCAGGGAACTGATAGAGCGGATTTTCCAGAATATTGGAATAGAAGTCTGTGGTCGCGCCCCCGATGTCGAGGGCAAGGATATTACCGATACCAGGTTCATTTCCATATCCACGCGCCAGTAAGTTAATGCCATGAAAAGCTGCCCGCGGCGTTGGAATGAAGGGGGCATCCATGTATTCTTCAACGACATCAAAACCTTTTCCGCGAATAATTACCGTTTGGAAAAGATCACGAATGGCTTCATTGACCACTTCTATATGGAATTCATTAATCTCCGGCATCACGTTTTCAGTAATGCGGATATCAACGTCATTTTTCTTAAAGATGTTTTCTACCTGCTCACGAATATCCTGGTTGCCAGCATAGACTACCGGCACGCCGTAGGTTGTATAGGTTGCATAGCGGGATGATTCTGCCAACAATCTAGCGTTATGCAATTGAGTTTCTACATCTCCGCCATGGTCTGTTCCACCTGCCAAGAGAATAATTTCGGGTTGATCATTCTCATAAATGGATCGGGCTTGATCGGGAGTTAGCTTGTCGTTATAAATACCAACCAATTTTGCGCCAGCAGTCAGGGCAGCCAACTCGGCTGCAAAGCCAGATTCTTCCTTGACCAGGGAGACAGTGGCTACCTTTAATCCTCCCTTAGCGCTGGAGCAGGGCAAGCGCACTGAAAATTCGCTCATTTTGTCGCCCAAGGGTTTCCAATCGCCGCGCTTCCGGCATTCTGGCAATACACCCAGTCCATTCGCCATACCGATGCGTAGATCTTCTATAGTAGTGGGGAAGTAATTAAGCGAAAAAGTCTCATCTTTGGCATTGAAAATTCCGATCTTGGAAAAGGTGCTGCCGAAATCCACTACCAATACTTTCTCTTCGGCCAATCCGATTATGCCAAATTCCTTGCGGTATTGCATAACGGCGCTTTCGTCAATTGCTTCAGCTTCTGCATCCTTACCCATAAAATCAGCATCATCGGCTTTTGAGACATCTTTATAGAAGTACCACGGATTGCGCTTGCGTACGAGGTCGACGCGCTCAAACTCATTTTTGACTTTTATTCCGTCCCATTCTTCAATACGGCACATGCCTTTCACAACCTTGGTACGGCAGGCTCCGGCCATTTCATAGCGGCGATCAACGACAGTGATGTGAGGTCCCTGGAATAAGCCAACCTGCAAACATAAGTCGAGTGCATCTCCACTAATGAGACCGCAACCACCCATCGGGTAATTTGCCTCATCAACAATGCTAAGTAGGAGCTTCTCATAGTTCTTTTCGGAGTTTTCGGATGGTTCAAGAGCCCAATCCCAAAAATTCTCTGGAGTGACAGGGCCAGAATATCCGCCTATAAGGGCGGCATGCAGCAAATTGTACATAGAGCCTTGTTTTAACTCTGCAATTCGGGCTTTCATGGGCGGGTCGTTCCAGATCTGCGGCATTTTCCCCATAACGAAATCCCAGCACACCTGCTTGGTAATCTCGCATGATTCGATGATGTCGTTTGCACTGGCTTCGTGGTGCGCTTCTGAGTGAGTAACCACATGCAGGATGTCCGGTTCCATGTACAGTTGGGTGTAGATACCAAAAGCCAGATGCCCTTTGGCTTGATTCAAATTGGGCGGGAAGCCTGGCAAACCGGAGCGGGTTTCTTTTATGATGTTGAAATCGAAGTGACGGGTCAATGGCTCAACCAGCTCATAGGCTGATTTCATTTTTGCCAGATCATCCATGGCGGAGATATCTGGAGGTAGTTCGAACATCATTTGCATGACGTATTGCTTGATACCTTTTTTCAAAGCAATGATGGCGCAAAGTATATGGTCGGTTACCTGCATGTCATCACTGGCATAACGTAAACCCCATTGGTGCGGGTCGTTGATCTCACACGGCTTACCTTTTTTGGCCCAATATTCAATGGTCCGATAGTGCTCGTCAAAGGAATCGCGGATACTGATCGGGCCACGACCATCCAACTCATTGTAGAAAAAAATTGGCACCGCTGGAAAACAGATATTAAGATGCTCCTCCCAAAGCTGAGCCAGAGCAACCAATTCATCCGTTCCGGTGTAAATGCGCATCATTGGGAAATTTCCGCGTTGTGAAGCAACTTTAAGGCGTTTAAGGTCTTCAATTGTGCGGATTGGAGTACCACCCTGACCAGCTAAGTATTTGCTGGGGTCTTCTTCGCCGCGGATGAATTTTGCCAATAATTCCTGTGAAGTCTGGTCGGGCGCCAAAGAAACAATTTCAAATGCAGCGGCGTCAGATAGTTTTTCAATGGCTTGGATCGTGGGTTCAACAGTTTCAGCCGCTACACCAATATGGGCGCGGATGATGGGTCGGTTTTCATGTTCACGCACTTGTTGGATGCGTTCAAGGAGGGAATCGGCCCATCTAATTTTTGATTGTTCGCGTGCCGATAATTTCTTAAATGCAAATTGTTCGAGTTCTTCCATGGAGATGAAATCATCCGCGATTAGCTCAAAGAATCCTTGGAATTCAGGTCTTTTTTTATATTCTGCCGCTACCGCATTCAGATCGTAATGACGTTCGGAATCACGGATGAAACGATCTTCCTCTACGGGTACGCCGGTCATGGCTCGTACCAGATTGGCTGCCGGTCGGAGGCCGCCATAACTGTAGCGGATGCCACTCTCACGGGGACCTAATCCATGTTGAGTGGCTGCCTCTACAAATTCGCTGATCAATTCATCTAGGTGCAGATCGCCAAGACGCATGGAGACACCGACAACCTCCGGCCGCGCCTCGCGAATTTTGTTGATCACTTCCTGGATGGGAACAGCAGGACCAAGTTTCACGACCACATAACCGACGCCTTTAGATTCCATCCAATCAGCGAAGTTTTCTACCCCTAAGTTATGCACACACTTGCCGATTGCTCCCACCATTACCCGTCGTTTTGTGTTTGATTCAGGTTTTTTTTCTTGGTTATTGTCGATTGGGGTTTTCATAATTTTTTCTCCACTAAGTCATTATTGGTGATTCTAAATTTTTCGATTTGTTTGTTTGGATTTAACATTATTTTGCATGGTGAAGACCTTGGTAGACTGACTCAGGAGGTCTTTATCAGAAAACATAGGCGTTATTTTTAGTGGATGCTAGATACTGCATTTTTTTCATAAATTGGTTTAGATTTGTGAAACCATAACGTTGAGGGGTGCGGGTATATTGCAAATCATCCCCTTGCATTTTGCCGGAAGTCAGGTATTCCTTTGCCAACTGATTTTGCGCCCAAGAGAGAACCTTATCGATTACTGGAGTGGAAACTCCTGCCAGCTCAGCTATACCCCGCGTAACCAACAAGTTGTATGGCACGTCCTCAGAGAGATAGCGGGCCTGAAAATCGGGAATATAGCCCCCATTAGTTTTTTGCATAGGAGCCAGCAAGCCCGTGTAGCTGGTATTGGTGGCAAAACTCGACTGCAAGGTGCTACTATCGACGATATTTGTCTGATACGAGAGCTTTAACCAATCGCTGATCGGGCGAACAGCGGATAGGTCCAAGGTTGGATAATATTCTTCAAGGGCTGTACGCAACGATTGGATTTCATCGCTCATTTGCTGCAATACGACAGCGATGCTGGCATCTACTCCCTGGTAGAACAACTGGGGTTTATCATAAGGATGACCGGTCCAGTCATGAAATAACCCGTACATAATACCCGGGTGGATAATTTGCCCGGTATCTGCCAATGCCAAGCTAAGAAAACTGGCAGTCGGATTGATTGCCATACTCAGTAGCTCTTGCAATCTGGCGGAAATAATCGGTGTCATAACCGAGGGCCAGGCTGTAATATCCACCTGTTTTTTAGCACCCAGAATTGTGGTCTGTTTTCCAAATTCCTGAATACGGCAAGCCCAAGGGAGGGTTTGAAAACCAAAGATGGAAATTTCGGAAAGGCGCTCCTTAAAAACGTCGCGTACACACAAGTCAAACCCGCCGCGGGCCGGTATTGCACCGACCCAGGTACCAGGCGAGATATATGCTGCGATTTGTTTCAGGATTGGTTCATGTGCAAAGGCTGGCAATGCCACAAAGACCAATTTAGAACCTGATACAGCCGCGCTTGGGTCTTTGAAGACAGCACTTGGTTGTCCCTGGATTGTGCCTGTAGGTGTATTGACCGTTATGCCTTTGTTTTGTTGGATGCCTTCCTGCCAGAGTTGTGCTTCATTGCCAAAAGGAATGTAAACCTGCACAGAAAGCTCTTGCCGGCTGCTTAGTAATCCAGCCAATGTATGGGCGGCATTTCCGCCTCCGCAGATTGTGATTTGTGTTGTCATGTTATTATCAACAAATCGTTGCTACGGTAAACTTCGTCTACCCGCTTGAGCGATTCGTAAACTTGTTCTGGCGCACGATCCGCTAACATCGCAATGAAAACGTTGAGCAGGGACATTAATGCCGTTATTGATAGACTGTGCATAATTCCTTCAGTTGCTATTTCAAAAGCGATATCTGCCATTTGAGCCAGTGGGGACACAATGCTATCGGTTAATGTAATGACTTGGGCGCCAATTTTCTTGGCTTGTGAGGCCGCAAAAACCGTCATCCGCACATATCGCCACAGATCGATTGCGATCACAAGATCATCAGGTTTAATTCGCGATATATCAGCTGCAGATTGAAGCACTTCACCCTGGAGGGCTGGCGCATTAAACCCCATAACTCTAAGTGAATGAGCCAAGAAGATGGCAGGAGCATATGAAAGGCCTGCACCTATCACCCAAATACGACTTGCTTTCATAATGGCATCCAGGGCAGCATTTATGTTTTTTTCTGATACGCTGCTGGCTGTGCGCTCAATATTCTTTATATCGGTATAAAAGGCTTGTTGGAAGTTTGATATTGGCGGGGTTTCTGCGCTCATGTGCTTTTGCATGCGCGCAGCTGTTGTCATATAATTCGGCAGTTCGGCTCGGAGTACATCCTGCAATTGAGAATATCCATCGTAACCCAGGGTTTGCGAGAAGCGAACAACTGTTGCGGCAGTGGTGTTATTCTTTTCGCCTAATTCACTGGCGGAGGCGAAAGCCGTAAAATACTGATTGTCTAGAATGAACCTGGCAATCTTTTTTTGTTTTGGACTCAGGGTGTCAACCACATTGGAAATACGCGATCTTAAACTATCGGATTGATCCATTATGCCTCTCTAAATGCAAGGAGCCATTGATTAAATCTCTTATATCATAAACACCAATAAAATGCAATATTTATTATACTTTGTATTTTATGTAATTAATGTTACATGGGAGTTAGGGTAAAAACCGGGTAGGATTTGGTACAGCCATAATCTGTGGAATTGTTGGAGAACCCCTAGGATGAACATCGCTTTTCCTGCTTTTCTTTACCCGCTATCCCTTCAATATCCCATGCGGTTCTCTTCTTTTTATCGAGTAAATTGAATTTTCCAAGGACGAAAACACATGAGCAATAGACAACACATTCCAATCAGGGAAGGAACTTACCTTGATATTTTTCGACAACACTTGTGATATGAGAGGACATAAGCCTCAACTTTAACGAAATAAATTGCTTGACATTCTCCTTGACCCCGCATAAAGACAGCCCGCCTTTAAAGAAAAAATGCCCTAAAAAGACCCAAAATTAACTTATCGTCAGTATGTGAAAAGGTTATACTCCATGGTTTCTAACCCCACTGCGGCCGCGATTACGGTCTTTTTCATCGTTATTCTCCTTTCTCTGTTCTTCGAGCGCTGATTCCCCCCTGCGTTCCCCTTGTAAATTTTAAGATTCAATCCATAATTTTTATACCACACAAATTAACGTTTAAGAACGATTGCATATCAGGCAAGCAGCGACAACAATTGCAGCGAAGCGGCGATTGATAAAAATGAGAGTTATATCTCAACCATACAAGGCTGTTCGTCTTTTACGATCATGCTTTCCCCATTCAGAAATGTAACGACTGTTTGCTCCATGCCGCGCACAACGGTAAGGCCTTTATAGTTAATCGTGACAGGCCAGGGAAATAGATTTTTTCCATCCAGTTTTACTCGTGTGGATGAAAGGATCGTCACACCCAAGGCCTCCATGAATAAACCGACGGGTGCAAAACCATGTAATGAATTTCTTTCGCCGATCCCCGTCCCTTTGTTAGCGTGATAGCGTTGATAAAAAGCGCGGCTTTGTTTTAAGTTTTTTATGACCGCACTCATCAAACGCGAGGTCAGGCGTGTAGCGTCGGCGCGGAATCCATACGCGAGCAAACCTTCGCCAATCAACAAGTTCCAGGGAATGCTCACGCTCATTGAAACCGATTCGGCTTCCGGGTCGGGTGAGAGCGGAAGAGAAGGCATTCCAAAGGGGCGATCAAATCGTTCGGCTGTCATCACATTGTGCTCGATCATCGCGCGGGCATTTTGCTTTTCGGGCACCCCCGCCCATAATGGCAATGCAAGTGTGATGTCTTCAGCGGTGGTGTCCACGATCCTGATGTTGATCTTATCCTTTTCATCCAAACCTGTGACCGTGACACGTCCAATGCGGTTGTAAATTTTTTGACTCGTTGCCACAAGCCCGCCTGTGCGCCATTGGAATTGATGACCTGAGATGGTTTCGACCACGCCTTTGGATTTACTGAAGTATTCGCTGATCTCCACTTGCGGTCGCTTCGCGGCCGGACTTTTGGTCTGGATCTCGATCAACAAGCGGACTCCACTCTCAGACTCGAATTTTGGGCGCATATTGCCATCGCCTTTTTTCCTGGCGATGATCCTGCCTGTTGAAGTCAGGCCTGTTTCACGGTCTCGATAGGAATAAAAATTGGCGTGTGGATTCCAACTCGCTCCAATGGACATTTTTAATTTTTCAGCCTGTGCTTGTATCAGATCGGTTTCTTCATCGGGCTTGCCAAGTTTTATAGCGATCTTCGCAAGGGTCTGCGCTTCACGATATAACATGGCTTCAAGTGCCGGGCTGTGCACAAGTGAAATATCCAGGCCTTGTGACCAGGGATTCCAGACGTCAAAGATGGGGTTGTCGTCGAAGCCTGTTTGTAGAATGTTGTCCCATTCGGGTGCGCTGTCGCGATTGCGGTCGTGCGCGCAAGAGAACCATGACCAGAAGAATTTAATTAATTTTGGAAATACATCCTCCAGAAAAGATTCATCCTGTGTGGTTTGGTAATATTTCCACGCGAGGCTGGCCAGCAAGGGAGCCGCCAGGAATTTTCCGCGCTGGCCCGCCAACCCGGGTTTGTCATCCAGTTCGCCGTCTTCAGCCTGTGTTGCGAGGAAGTTGAGCAGGAGATTCCTGGTGATTTGCGGCGCGCCATGCAAAACGCTGGAAATGTAATATGCATCCAATGGGAATTGGCCATTCCAGGCTGGCGGGTAATCTGTGCCGTCCCCTTTGTGCGAGTAACCATGATCGATGTGGCGGGCATTCACGAAGGATGGATTTGGTAAATGTTCGCTGCCGCTGAAGAATAATGCGTGTGCGGCTTTCTGGCTGAAGGCGAGCGCGGCATCCCATTCCAAGTCGCCGGTGTGGATGTCCACTACTTGCGAGGCATCCAGCATTTCAATGCGGGCGAGTTCGGCCTGCCATGCGCGGGCGGCAGTTTTGCGCGCGAGTCCAAACGCCATGGGGATGGAGTCGAGTGCGGCTTCGGCGAAGGTTAATATCCGCGTGGAGCCGGGACCAAGTTCAAGGTCCAGCATGAGCGAGGGATGAGGACCGGGACCGTGTTTTGGACCGCCAGTCATAAAGATGACGGGGGCGATTCCGCTGGTTTGTCCCGCAAGGATATTGACGAGTTGTTGTTGGGTGGGGATGATGGATTGTCCATCCAGCGGAGCGAGGGTGGCGCAAACCTCGAGTTTGATCTGGCGGGCGGCAGTGCTTTTATTTGTGAGTGTTACGCGCCCGGCTGCGGCATGGGATTCTGGAATCCAGAAATCTGTGGTAACAAAAAGGTTTTCGAGGGGAACAAAATCAAGGGTTAGGAAGTTTGGGTAGAAGCGCCGTAGAGACGGTTTGGCGATGAAGGTGTTGGGATCTGTAACCGTATGATTGCCTTCGCTGAAGCGTAAAAAAATACGCATGGAGCGTGCGCGCAAGCCAAAGGTCGTGTGTAACGCGACAGCGGAGCGTTCAGGGTCTGCATGGCCAAGTTCCACTTCCCAGATATGGTCATTGACGTAATCTGGCTTGCAAAGACGGGCATCCGCCGCGAGGGTGAGGTGGAGCGGGTCGCCGGGGGTTAATGACCAGTCGCGCATGGGCTTATTGTACGGGCAGATCAGCGGCTGGTCAAACGGGTATAATTTGAAGTATAGATACACCCTGATGGGTGCTATTGTAAGCGCAGATGAACGTTTGGTGCGAATACCCCCATTCATCTGTGGCGAATAAAATACAGGAGAGAGAATCATGGCAGGGCTTTATTTCGAAGAATTTACAACAGGGCAGACTGTAAAAACCGCCGGACGTACCATCAGTGAGGATGCAATCTTTTCGTTTGCTGGTCTAACGGGCGATTTCAACCAAATCCATACCGATGCCGCCTTTGCCGGCCAGACCCAGTTTGGTCAACGCATTGCGCATGGGTTGTTGGGCATGTCCATTGCGGTGGGGCTGATTATGCAAACAGGTATGCTCGAAGGTACCGTGCTTGCCTTCCGTGAGATCAACGACTGGAAATTTGTAAAACCGTTTTTCATTGGGGATACGGTTCATGCGGTGTTGTCCATTTCCGAAACCAAGGCCTTGCCGCGTATTGGCGCCGGCGCCTTGACCGCATCCCTTGAAGTTCTCAATCAGAAAGATGAAGTCTGTCAGCGTGGAACTTTAAACCTCTTGGTTTTGAGCGGGCCGAAATAAATTATCGATTTGAGTACTCTGTCGCCAATTTTTACGAACCTTAAAAGATGGACGGCAGTTTGCAAAGGTTTTAAGGCTATTAAAAAATGAGTAATGAAGATAATGACCGAATACGCCGATTGTTGGAATCGGAAGAAGAGACGCGTGGCGAAGTAAAGCCCAAGCCTGCCACTCCACCGACGGAGGGTGAAGCGCCCCGATTCGTCCACCCTGCCCTCGACAAGGATAACATGCCCCTACCGAATCGCGTGGATGAAATTGACGTGGAGGGCACACGCGTCACCAATGCCGCATATAAGCAGACCACGAATCAACAGAAATCCGCCCGGCAACGCCCATCTCCAAATCAACGCCCAGTATATCAACAACCTGTAAGCCAGCAGCGCACCACATACCAGCAACCCGCATATACAGCGTCTCCGCAGCCGCAATCATTTTGGAGTAAGTTTCAATCCTTTTTCCGGGACAATAAAGGGTGTCTGCTGCGCGGATTGATCGTCTCTGCATTTGCAATGGTGATGTTTGGCTTGTGTGTGGGATCTTATTTTATCTATCAATATTACGCCATTGCCAACACACTCCCGGAAGTAGGTGATTTGCGCGACCGCGCCTCACAGTTTGAAACCACACGCATCCTTGACCGCAATGGACAGCTGCTGTACGAGATCCTGGATCCCACTGCCGGTCGTCGAACCTACATCCCAATCGGAAATATTTCCCCCAATTTAGTGGCGGCAACCATTGCAACCGAGGACAAGGATTTTTACAGCCACCCCGGCTTTGATCCATATGCGATGGTGCGCGCATTGTGGCAAAACTACCGCGGCGGCGGGACAATATCGGGCGCATCCACCATTACACAGCAATTAGCGCGGGCGCTGCTTCTCTCGCCCGAGGAACGCGCTGAGCGCACATACACACGCAAATCGCGTGAGATCATCCTCGCCGCAGAGATCACGCGCCGCTATTCCAAGGACGAGATCCTTGAACTGTATCTGAATGAAATCTATTATGGCAATCTCGCCTACGGCGTTGAAGCCGCCGCTGAAACTTATTTCGGGAAATCCGCCAAGGACCTGACCTTGGGTGAAGCCTCATTCCTGGCAGGTTTGCCGCAGGCTCCCGCTGTTTATGATATTTACACCAATCCTGAAGTCACGTTGATCCGTCAGCAAAAAGTATTGGTGCTCATGTTTGAATTAAGTACCGCAAAAGGATGCATTGCAGTAAGCAACAGTCCTGAACCTGTTTGTGTCGAACCCATCGCTGCCACCCAGGCTGCCAGCGAAATGAAGACCTATTCATTTCGTCCGCCTTCATTTGATGCAAAATATCCACATTGGGTGAATTATGTCCGCGCACAGCTTGAAGAGTTATACGACGCGCAAACCATTTACCGTTCAGGCTTTGTGGTCTACACCACGCTTGACCCCGCCCTGCAAGACCGAGCGCAGCAACTCGTCACCGATCAGGTTGCTGGAATGGTGGACAACAATACGCACAATGGCGCATTGGTTGCCATTCGTCCATCCACAGGCGAAATCCTGGCCATGGTCGGCTCTCCGGATTTCAACAATGTCGAAATTTCAGGGCAGATCAACATGGCGGTCAGTTCCACGCGCCAGCCCGGTTCCTCGATCAAGCCGATCACCTATGTTGCTGCATTTGAAAAAGGTTGGACTCCCTCGACTCTGATCTGGGACGTTCCCACACAATTTCCGGATGGCGCAAACCCGCCCTACGAACCCAGAAACTATGACGGAAAATTTCACGGCGGTGTGCCGTTGCGTATTGCGCTTTCCAACTCGCTTAATATCCCCGCAGTTAAAACGCTCGAATTTGTGGGTATTTATGATGACCCGAATACACCGGAAAAGGAAGGCATGATCGGTATGGCGGAGCGGCTTGGCATTACATCATTTACCCGTAATGATTACGGACTTTCCCTGACGCTCGGCGGCGGCGATGTCAGCCTGATCGATATGACATCCGCCTATTCTGTCTTCGCAAACGGTGGACAGCGCGTCCCGCCTGTTGCCATTCTCAAGATCACCAATTTCGCCGGCGATGTGGTTTACGAATACAAACCGCAACCCGGTGAGCAGGTCATCCGCGCAGAACATGCCTATCTCATCTCGTCCATCCTTTCAGATAATGAAGCCCGCTCCTGGATGTTCGGCTACAATTCACCTTTGAATTTGTCATTCCCTGTCGCCGCAAAAACAGGCACCACCAACGACATCCGCGATAACTGGACATTGGGCTACACTCCTGACCTTGCCACGGGGGTTTGGATCGGCAACGCAGATTACACACCCATGGTCAATTCATCCGGTTTAAGCGGCGCCGCCCCCATCTGGTCACAGTTTATGGAATTTGCCGTGCCCTATCTCACCAATGGCGCACCGACTCCGTTCATTCGCCCGGATGGAATTGTGGATAAAGTCGTCTGTCGTTTATCGGGCACAGAACCATCCAGCTATTGCAAATCACAATACACCGAAGTTTTTGCGTATGATCAACTTCCCCTGCCTCCAGGCCAGGATCTTGCACGCCGCATCAAAATTGACCTGTGGACAGGCTTGCAGGCATCGGATGCCTGCAAGGGACCCAGCGAAGATCAGATCGTTTTAAAGGTCACAGACGAATGGGCGCGGAAATGGCTTGAAACCAGCGACGGGAAAAACTGGTTGGACGCCAACGGACTGCCGGACCATCCGTATTACGCGCCTGAACGCGAATGTAAAGCTGGTGACCCTCAACCGAAAGTTGAAATTAACTTAAACGATGGGCAGGTCATCTCATCTGCGCTGTTGGAAATCAAAGGCACTGCAGATGCAGACCAGGGATTCAGGAGATGGGTCCTGGATTATGGCCAGGGTGACGACCCGGGTTCATGGTTTATTTTGAGTGATGGAAATAATCCAGTAAAAAATGACACGCTGTATATATGGGACCTGACGAACGTCCAAAACGGCATTGTCACTTTAAGGTTGACCCTGATCGGCGATAAAGCGGAAGTGGATAAACGCATCCGACTTAACCTCAGCCTGCCGACTCCCACCGCGCCACCAGCCACGCCGACCGATACTCCCGCTCCCACCTTCACGCCCACAGAGACTCCCACGCAGGTGATTATTATTCCAACAATCACACCTCTACCTCTACCTTTAACTTCAACCACATCGCCGTAAATCATGAAAGCTCTTAACAATCTCGCGTACAGCACTTCCACTCATGATGGATATTGCTATTGTGAATTCTGGCGAATTTACTGAGGGATTTATTGGATAGCTGGAGCAGGCGGAGGGTCCATAAAGAGGCGGGTTATGCTTCCGAATCCGAGTCCCTTCACTTTTTAACACCCTTGACGGGCATCCCCTGTGCGCATATAATCGATCGATTGAATGTAATAAACGAAACCAAACCAGCAAGCGCTTGAGAAAATAATCTCAAAGCGCTTGCCTTTGTTTGTCTCTGATATTAAGCGACTACACGCTATACAGGGACCGCTTGAATCGTAATCTTTTATCTAGGAGAGGATCCAGTGGAAACTAAGGGACTGACCGCACTCCGTATCAGCCTTGCCTCGCCGCAAACGATCTTATCATGGTCGTATGGTGAGGTACTCAAACCTGAAACAATCAACTATCGCCGCCTGCGACCCGAGAAGGATGGATTGTTTTGTGAAGCCATTTTTGGCCCCACCCGCGATTGGCAGTGTTATTGCGGAAAATACAAGAATCCCCGTTATAAGGGCATCACCTGCGATAAGTGCGGCGTGGAAGTAACCCGCTCTGCTGTTCGTCGTGAGCGCATGGGGCATATTGCACTTGCCACCCCTGTTGCCCATATCTGGTATACACGCCGCATCCCGTCACAGATGGGTATGCTGCTTGATGTTTCCCGCCGCAACCTGGACCGCGTATTATACTTCGCGCAGTATATCGTTACCTATGTGGATGAGGAAGCCCGTAAGAAAGCTTTGCAACGCCTTGAGGATGAGATCTCCGTTTCCGAACGCGAACAGGCTGCTGGCGTCAATGGGCGCATTGCCGAGGTCAAGACCAGGCGCGATCAAATGATCGCTGAACTTAAGCAAAAACAGGCCCTGCTCGAGCAGGGTTATGACGAAGGCATTGCAGAGCAGATGGATCCCATCATCAAAGAAGGCCAGAAGTTGGAAAAACAACTTCAAGATCAGATGGGCGAACCTGCCAAGAAGGCCATCGTTTTTGAATTAACCAATGAGAAGATCATCAACGCCGGCGATAAGGTTGCCAGCAAGCATATTACGCTGATTCAAAAGAACGTCCAAAAGAAAATGGAAATTCTTGAAAATGAGTTGAAAGACAAGAAACAGCGTGAGTTGGAAGAACTGAAGACTCAAACTGCCGTGATCAAGGCGCAGGCAGATCAAGAGATGGAGGCGCTGCGCAGTGAGTTGGAGACGCAGACCTCCGTTTCGTCGAATCAATCCTCACGCCTGCGCGATGAAATTTTGGAACTTCGTCCCTTTACATTTTTAAGTGAAATCCGCTATCGCGAACTCAAGCAGCGTTGGGGACAGGTCTTCCGCGCCGATATGGGCGCCGAAGCCTTCTTCGACATCCTCGAACGCCTCGACCTCGATAAACTTTCAGAGGAACTCTGGCATGAAGTCCGCACCACCAAAAGCAAGCAGAAGCGCAAGAAATCCACAACTCGTTTGAAGGTAGTGGAAGCCTTCCGCCGCTCCGGCAACAGCCCGGCCTGGATGATCCTCACGGTCCTGCCGGTTATCCCTCCAGACCTGCGCCCGATGGTGCAGTTGGACGGCGGCCGTTTTGCGACCTCCGATTTGAACGACCTCTATCGCCGTGTGATCAATCGTAATAACCGCTTGAAGAGATTGCTCGAGCTCGGCGCACCGGATGTCATCATCCGCAACGAAAAGCGAATGTTGCAGGAGGCGGTTGACAGCCTGATCGATAACTCGCAGCGCGGCAAGGCGCTCTCCCGCCGCGGCCGCCGCGAACTGAAATCCTTGAGCGACATGCTCAAAGGGAAAAAGGGTCGTTTCCGCCGCAACCTGCTCGGTAAGCGTGTGGATTACTCCGGTCGTTCCGTGATTGTGGTGGGTCCGCAATTGAAATTGAACCAGTGCGGTCTACCCAAGAGCATGGCGCTTGAGTTGTATCGTCCGTTCGTAATTTCGCGTCTCGTGCAAAACAATTACGCAGCGAATGTCAAGGGTGCGCGCCGTTTGATCGAGCGCAACAGGCCTGAGGTTTGGGAGGCGCTCGAAGGAGTTATTGGAGACCGCCCTGTTCTGCTTAACCGTGCTCCCACCCTGCATCGTCTGGGTATTCAGGCCTTTGAGCCGATCCTCATTGAAGGTTCTGCCATTCAATTGCATCCGCTTGTAACCACCGCTTTTAATGCAGACTTTGACGGCGATCAAATGGCAGTACACGTTCCACTCTCACAGAAGGCTGTAACCGAGGCGCGCGAACTCATGCTCGCTTCCAAGAACCTGCTCAAGCCTGCGGATGGCGAACCGATCATCTCCCCCTCCAAAGATATGGTATTGGGTGTGTATTACCTGACCATGGAAAAGAAAGCCGTTCATCGTGGTGACGGCCGGGCATTTGCCGACATTGACGAGGTGGAACTCGCATACGCCCTCGATCAGGTGGAGGTTCATACGGAGATCAAATTCCGTGCGAAGACCTGGTACGATGACAAGGGTGATCGCCTGGCTGAAGCCGAATATAGAATCATCAATACCACCGTGGGCCGCGTGTTGTTCAATCGTGTTTTGCCTGAACAGGTGCAATTTGTCAACGAAAAGCTTGATAAAGGCGGCGTGAAGGATCTGATCGCAGAAGTGTATGAACTTTGCGGACAGGAAGTAACCACCGATGTAGCTGATGCAATAAAGAGCATTGGTTTTGAATACGCGACGAAATCCGGTACCACGCTTGCAGTTGCAGATATTTCCATCCCACCGGAGCGCAAGGGCATCATTGACGAGGCGCTCAAAGCAGTCGAAGTCGTATTGCGTGATTTCCGCCGCGGTTTGCTCACAGAGCAGGAAAAGAATGAACGCGAGATCCAGATCTGGCAGGAGACCACCGATCGTGTGGGTACTGCCGTAAAAAAGCATATGGACCCCGATGGCAACCTTTCGACCATGGCCACCTCCGGCGCGACCAAAGGCGGTTTCTCGACCATCTCGCAGTTGGCGGGCATGCGTGGTTTGATGGCTGACCCATCCGGCCGCATCATCCCCATGCCGATCCGTTCCAACTTCCGTGAAGGCCTCACCGCACAGGAATACTTTATTTCCACGCACGGCGCGCGAAAAGGTCTCGCAGACACGGCCCTGCGTACGGCGGATGCAGGTTACCTAACCCGCCGCCTTGTGGATATTGCACAAGACATCATCATCAACGAACATGATTGCGGCACGCACGAAGGCGTATGGATCCGCAAGACCGACGATGTTGCCGGTCAGTCCATGATGAGCCGCATGTACAGCCGTCTGGTGGCCGAGCGCGTGCTCGATCCAAAGACCGGCGAAGTGCTGGCAGAATACAACGACGTCATCACCCACGATCTTGCGCGCAAGATCGCCAATGCAGATGTGGCTGAAATGAAACTCCGTTCGCCAATGACCTGCCAGCTCAATCACGGCATCTGCTCAAAATGCTACGGCATTGACCTGGCCCGCGGCGAAATGGTGGAACTTGGTTCTGCCGTCGGCATCGTGGCTGCCCAATCCATCGGTGAGCCCGGTACGCAGTTGACGCTCCGCACCTTCCATACCGGTGGTGTGGCTTCAACTGGGGCATCCGATATCACAACCGGTCTGCCGCGCGTGGAGGAAATCTTCGAGGCGCGTAAAATGCCAAAGGGTGAAGCAGTTGTGGCTGAGATCGGAGGCGTGCTTCACGTACGCCAATCAGAAAAATACGCCGATATGCGTGAGATTCGCATTGAACACGCTGAAATGGTCCACGATGAATACGTCATCCCGGAAGATTGGAAAATTATCTCGAAGGATGAATCTGAAATTCAGGCTGGCGATATCCTTGCGACCAAAGACAAGGCCACCATCACAGCCCAGCACAGCGGGCACGTTGCCGTGGAGAAAAAGGAACGCAAGGTCATCGTTTCCTATGAACAGCGTGAAGAGGTGATCGAGGATATGCCCAACACCTCACGCCTGCTTGTGAAAGACGGTGCGCATGTAGAAGCCGGCCAGCCATTGACGGAGGGTTCGCTGAACCCGCATCGCATTCTCAAGATCCAGGGACGCGATGCCTGCCAGATGTATCTCATGACCGAAGTGCAGAAGGTGTATCGTTCACAGGGTCAGAACATCCATGATAAGCACTTCGAGGTCATCATCCGCAAGATGTTGAGCAAGGTGCAGGTGACACGTCCCGGCGATACCAAATACCTGCCTGGCGATGCTGTGGACCGCCTTGAGATCCGCAAAGTTAATGAACAATTATTGGCGGATGCAAAGCAGGCGGCTCGTTTCCAGGAAGTCCTGCTCGGCGTGACGAAGGCATCTCTTAGCACTGACTCGTTCCTCTCGGCCTCCTCGTTCCAGCACACCATCAAGGTTCTGGCGAGTGCGGCCATCGGTTCCACCACCGATCCGCTCTACGGCTTGAAGGAAAACGTGATCATCGGCAAACTCATCCCTGCAGGAACCGGCTTCGTTCATGGCCGTTTCACAGATGAGGAAACCGCGCATAACGCCACACAATGGTCGCAACTGCCGGACGCCGGAATTGGGGATTAATTCCTAAACATTACGCAAACAAGGGCGGCTTTTGAAAGCCGCCCTTGTTTTTTTCAAGTGGGGGACTATTGCATTTCTTCTACAACCTACGGCGTGCAACTTACGGGGAAGTTTACCTGCTCGACCCTTTCATTTGGTGTGAGGACATGCAGTTTGACCCAATATTCATTTGGCGCGTTAATTTGATAAACCTCATTAATGATCTGCGTGCCGGCTTCTTCAAAGATGAGCGTCTCGTCGTCAGATGAGACACCGGTGCTGGCCTCCCATCTCCATGTAAACAGGGCTGGGCCATTGGTGGTGACCTCTGCCTCCAAGAAAACGGTCTGGGGGAGTTGATCGCAGTTCACCGCAATCCTGTTTGGCTCCACCCTCAGTTTGATATTTGTGATCGTGACGAAGGGAAGTGGTATGACTGCCAGAGGATCGGTCCCGCCCTGTGGTTCAGTTACAGTGCTGGAGACCCAGCAAAAGCCACCAGGGTTGCCGGGGTCCTGGATATACCACCAGGTGGAGGCTGCGTTGCGGCCCACCGCTTGCAGGGATTGTCCCTCGTGCAATTCGTTGACCGATTGATAGACCGTGCCCGGCCCAAAGCGGCAATTGATCAATTCGGTTTTTATGAACAAAGTGACCCGCGCAGGCGTGGAGATGGGGATGGTTGTTGACTCAGGTGTGGCGTTTGGCAGGCTGGTTGGGGAAGTGACAGGCGCTGGTTCAGGCACAGTAGTTGGAATATTACACCCCCACAGAATTATCGAAACAAGTCCCGCAAGCAGGACAAGGCGATTCATATTTTCCTCCTTTTTTTTTCAGGCTTCGGCACTCCATCGGCGTTGGAGAGTAAAGGCGACCCATCCGTGGTCCCCTTGTGATTCTACTTTATGAAACTGTGAAAGGGAACATTTGTTATGGGTTTGCAAGGTGATTTGAGCGCGGATAAATCCTCAAGAGAAATATGAGGCTGCAGTTTTGAAAATCCAAAAGTTCTCATGCGTATGTTATAATTTTTAGAACGTTTATTCTTTTTTTATCCGTTAGGAGGATTCCATGAGTAAAAAAGTGATGGTCTTCGTTGGAACAAGCAAGGGCGGATTTATTTTCAGCAGCGACAACAAACGTAAAAAATGGCAGATGAGTGATATTCAATTTAAAAGCTGGAATGTGATGCACATGCAAATGGATCTCCGTGATCAGCGCCTGCATGCAGCGATCAATCACTTTGTCTACGGTCCAACCACGCATTACTCGGATGACTTCGGTAAAACATGGACTCAGGCGAAGCAAGTGCCTGTCATTCCGCGTCCGTCAAAATCCGGCAGACCGGCCAGCACGGTGGAAGAAGCGTTCCGTTCCGAGGCGGGGGAGAACATAAAAGATAAACCTGAGAAAATGATCCAGGTTTGGAACATCACTCCCGGCCGTGAGAGCGAGCCGAACGTGTTGTACGCCGGCGCACAGCCTGCCTCTTTGTTCGTTTCCAAAGACCGCGGCGAGACTTGGGAATTGAACGAGAATCTCTTCGACCATCCACATCGCGGTAAATGGAATCCCGGAAATGGAGGCTTGTGCCTGCATACCATTCTGTTGGATCCGACAAACTTGAAGCGGATGTACATCGCGGTCTCGGCCGCGGGTTGTTATCGCACCGATGATGGCGGGCGGACGTGGAATCCTTTCAACAAAAATGTGCGGGCGGACTTCATGCCCGATAAATTCCCGGAATATGGACAGTGCGTGCATAAAATGACTCTGCATCCGTCCAACCCAAATGTGCTGTTTCAGCAGAATCATTGCGGTGTATACCGCAGCGACAACGCCGGCGCAGATTGGATTGACATCGGCGACGGCAAATTGCCTGCGCGGTTTGGCTTTCCAATTGCTGTGCACCCCACCGAACCAAGGACAATTTATGTCGTTCTCGAGGAAAGCGATGAATATCGCATCAGCGTGGATGGGAAGTTCGCCGTGTGGCGCAGCCGCGATGCGGGCGAGTCGTGGCAGAGAATGTCGAAGGGTTTACCCGAACACGCGCATTTGGATGTACTGCGCGAGGCAATGGCAACGGATGGTTTCGAAGAGGCAGGGATTTATATCGGCACGAATACGGGCCAGTTGTTTTGTTCCCGTGACTCCGGAGACAGCTGGGAACTGATGGCCGATTTCCTGCCGCCGATCCATTCAGTGGAAGCGGCAGTGGTGGAGGGATAACACGGAGTCCAAGGTCGGAAGACGTTGGAGTGTAAAGGTTGGAGACTTTGCACTCCGAAAATAAATAAAGACGGAGGCTGCTGCCTCCGTCTTTATGATTACACGGATGTCATTGTTTCAACGTTCTATACTTTACCCGATGCGTAAGTCGGACTGCCAGTCCGACTTACCTTTTTAGTGTTCTGTATTTGACTCTGTGCGGAGTTAAGTCTTTGCCAAATTTTCCATATCAACCTGACAGACATCCATATCTCGAAACTGTTACAATAAATCATCGCGAAGGTTTCCCGCAAGACAATTATTAAATATGACAAAGAAAAATTTCCCATTCCTGCTATTGTTCATCGCTTGCGTGTTGGTTACCATCTACATATTCCATCCGGGTTATATGGACAATGACGCCGTCGATCAATTTGAGCAGGGTAAAAGCGGTCTTTACAACGACTGGCATCCTCCGATCATGTCCTGGTTGTGGGGACGTTTGGACCAGGTCATACCGGGGGCTTTGGGGATGTTCGCCTTGCAGGTCACCCTGTTTTGGAGTGGATTGGGAATCCTGATCAGTCTGGCTGCTCCAACCTTGAAGAGCAGGTTCTTGTATTTGCTGATCGGATTTTTCCCGCCCGCTTTTATGCTATTAAGTACCATAATCAAGGACGTTGCCATGGCAGCGGCATTGACCTTTGGATTTTCCTTGATCCTGTATTCGGAAAAAAGACGATCCATCCTCCTGTTCATCCCTGGGTTGGTGTTTCTTGGCTATGGAATGGTCACAAGACATAATGCAACGCTGGCAGCATTTCCCTTATTCCTGTATTCGGGAATCGCCCTCGCCAAAATATATTCATCGAGAACGGGTACAGCCTGCGCGGCGTGGAAATCTGTGACTTTGGGATTCGCCCTTTTTATTATCGTGTTTTCTGCCGGGAATTTGGGGACCCGTTATTTGACAAAAATAAAGTCATATCCGATCCAGCAGATTATGCTGCATGACCTTGTCGGTATTTCAATAAGAACGAAAACCAATCTTGTTCCGCAATATCTGGCCGTATCCGAGCAGCCTTCCATGAAGGATTTGAGGCGGATATATCAGTTGGGGTCCATGAAAAATCTATACTGGCCCGATTTCACCCCCATCCACTTCAAGATCATCCATGATCCAACCCTGGTTGGGGATCTTTTCAATACTTGGATCAGGGAGGTCGTGAAACATCCCAGAGCATATCTTGATCATCGTTCGAAGGTGTTTGCGGCTGTCCTAAATATCAAGGGCGGGAAAACCTGCGGTCCATACTATTACGAGGAAACGATTTACAAACCGAAAGGGTTTTACAAAAACGGCAGCCTCGACAACTACTATTCAGACAACCCGATCACAAATCGTCTTTTTGGGTTGATCGAACCTCTCAGGAACAGCTTGATTTACCGGAACTGGCTGTATGTCCTGCTTTCAATGGTCTTGTTTGTGATTTCAATTCTCGTTGTCCTGAGGTCTCGCTCCACTGAAACCTCATTGGCAAACGCTGCGCTTGCATTGAGCGCAAGCGGATCTTTGTATGGCCTGGCTTATTTCTTTGTTGCGACTACCTGCGATTTTCGGATGGTCTATTGGAATGTTTTTGTCACATTGACTGCATCCATTTTCCTGTTCTCTTCGTTTAAGAGAAAAAAGCGCGAATCATAATCCTTCCCAAAAAATAATAGGATATCATTGCGAGCACATGTTGCGAGGCGATTCCCCGGTTTAACGGGATAATCTTACCGAGCAGGATACATCATTTAAGCGGAGTTTGCTTTGACGTGAAAGCGCCGTCTCGCATTGACATGCTTGAGCGTTTCAACGTTCCATATTTCACGTAATGCGTGGTCGGACTGGCAGTCCGACCTACCTTTTTAGTGTTCTGTATTTGACGCGGTGTGGTTGCAGGTCTTTCCCAAACTTTTCGGTCATCATCACTTCGTAATCAGACCAATTCCCAACATACATCTTGGCAACAGAGTCGCCTTCGAATACAACGATATGCGTGCAGATGCGGTCGAGGAACCAGCGGTCGTGGCTGACGACGAGGGCGACGCCTGCAAATTCTTCGATGGCTTCTTCGAGGGCGCGCAGGGTGTTGACGTCGAGGTCGTTGGTGGGTTCGTCGAGTAGGATGACGTTGGCGCCTTCGGTGAGGGTTTTGGCGAGATGGACGCGGTTGCGTTCTCCGCCAGATAAGATGCCGACTTTCTTTTGCTGGTCGGAGCCTTGGAAGTTGAACGAGGCGCAGTAGGCGCGTGGGTTGATTTTACGTTTGCCGAGTTCGAGGAAGTCGGCGCCTTGCGAAATTTCTTCGTAGACGGTCTTCTCGGGGTCGAGGGTGCGGTTTTGATCCACGTACGAGAGTTTGACGGTCTCGCCGATCTTGACGGTGCCGCTGCCGGGTTTTTCTTGTCCTGTGATCATTTTCAGCAACGTAGTTTTGCCTGCGCCGTTGGGACCCACTATCCCGACGATAGAGCCTGGGGGAACAGAAGCAGAAAACTCGTCAAGAATGAGGCGGTCACCGTAAGATTTCGTCACCTTGTCAAATTCAAAAACAACGTCACCGAGGCGAGGTCCAGGCGGGATGTAAATTTCCAGTTCTTCGCGGCGGGCTTCGGCTTCTTGACTCAATAATTTTTCGTAGGCAGTGACGCGGGCTTGTCCCTTCGATTGACGCGCTTTGGGCGACATGCGAATCCATTCGAGTTCGCGGTTGAGAGTCTTTTGGCGCTGGCTTTCGGATTTTTCTTCGAGACGGATGCGTTCCTGTTTTTGTTCGAGCCAGGAGGAGTAGTTGCCTTTGTAGGGGATGCCGTAGCCGCGGTCGAGTTCGAGGATCCAGCCTGC
>Ga0172370_10003255_pt1 | contig 22687 bp, 14 predicted proteins | sample LakKiv5m_FD_114538 | JGI IMG/M metagenome (GOLD analysis project Ga0172370, IMG submission 114538) | Freshwater microbial communities from Kabuno Bay, South-Kivu, Congo - kab_022012_11.5m | ecosystem: Environmental > Aquatic > Freshwater > Lake | place: Democratic Republic of the Congo...
ACGCGCCATGCATTACCTCTCGTCTTGGTTCACTGGCCGGCGACGAGCGGGACGAGCTCGTCGGTGGCCCTGACGAATTGCGTGGCGCCCGCCTCGCGCAGGATCGCGGGATCGGGGCCGCCGGGCTGCACGCGCGCGATCGCGACCACGTCGAAGAACTCCTGCGCGCGGTTGGCCGCCACCATGTCGTCCGGCAGGTCGCCTACGTAGCCACAGCGGACGCGGTCGCTCAGGCCCTCGCGGCCGATGACCTTGCGGATGGCCTCGATGATGACGAAGGGGTGCGGCTTCGACAGCGACACCGACTGAGCGCCATAGCCCGCGGCGGCCTCGGCCTCGCGCACCTCGTCGAGCGTGACGAGCGACGAGAAGAAGGGTGCCATGCCGAAGCGGTCGAGCGCGTACTGCGCCTCGTCGAATGGGCGGCCGGTCGCGATGGCGAGCGCGCAGGAGCGCTGCAAGGCTGCGAGCGCCTCGGGTGAGATGAGCGGCTCCTCGAGATCGATGAGGCCGGGACCTTCCACGAGGCAGCGGTGGCGGCGGTAGCACTCGGAGAAGAGCGCGTCGCCGAGATAGTGTTCTTGAAACAACCGCTTGACTATGTTGCCCATGGTCACGTCGCCCTCGTAGAGGACCAGCCAGCGGTTCTTGCCGCCGAGCAGGCGCGAGAGGACCTTGGGCCCGCCGCCCCGATCGCGCACGGACATCGCGAGTGTGCGCGTGTCCTTGCGCGCCAGCAGGTCGGCGACCGTCTCGCGGATGGGGGCGCGCTCGCGCAGGGCGTCGAAGGTATCGAGGCCTTCGACGTCCAGGAAGCCGCTCTCCTCGATGCGCTCGGCGAGCAGCGAGAGCGCGTAGCGGATGAGGCCGTACGAGAGGTCCCAGTCGTTGTTGAAGCCGCCTGCGGCCTTGAGCAGCGCGACGTCGCCTTCGTCGCAGAAGCCGCGGGTCGCGTCGCCGCGCGGGATCTGGAGGAGCTGTTCGAGGTAGTCGTTGACCGTGCGGATGACGGCCTCGCGGTAGCTGCGCGATGTGTCGACGAGCACCTCGTCCAGATCGAACACGAGCACGTCGAGCGGGGGCTGGATGCCCGCCCGGTGCCGCGCCTGGCTGTCGCGCGAGCCGCGGGGGCCCGAGTCCTGAGGCGGGCGGCCGCCCTTGGCGAGCCACTCGGGCTGCCGTTCGTCGTCGTCGCGCCCGCGACCGTGCGTGCCTGGGCCCTGTCCCGGGCGAGGCCCCTGGCCCTGCGGCGGACCTTGGCGGGGGCCCGGGCGCGATCCCGGTTGGGGGCCACCGCCCGGACGCTTCGGTGGGCCACCCTGGCCGCCGTATCCGCCGCCGCCGCCCGGTCTTCCGGGTCCTGGTCCGAAGCCGCGATCCCCCCGATCCCGTGACATGACGTCCCCGCTCGCGCGCACCCCTCCGCGCGTGGACACGTCATGCTCACGCAGGACGCGCGCGGCTGCAAGAGGGCTCACGCAAATGGGATCCCTTGGCGGGACGCCGATCGGTCAGATCGTCTCGAACTCGCCGTCGGGGCTCGGCTCGCCCGGCGTGCCGTCGAAGAACGGGAGCGGCTGCCTCGCGCGCAGCTTGCGGTCCACGCGACCCGGTTCGGGCAGGATGGGTGAGAGCGCGCGCCCGTAGTGTGCCAGCAGCGCGTCGGGCCCGTGCAGCACGTACAGCCACCGATCGCCCACCGGGTAGACGGCGTAGCTCGGCTCGCGCACGACGAAGGCGCGCTCGCGCGCGGCGCTCTCCATGGCGCTGAAGTCCTCGTCGTCGAGCGTGAGGAGGCGCTCGCGGCGGCCGATGTAGACCTCCATACCCCGCTCGTCCCTGTAGCAGAGCGTCCCGCCGCCCATCAGGACCGCGTCGCGCGAGACCTCGCGCGTGATGCAGCCCGTGCGCGTGAGGATGCCAGACGTCCAGCCGAGCGGCTGCGTGAACGACTCGCCGTCCACGACGAAGCGCTCGGGCACGGCCTCAGGGACGTGCATCCACCCGAACGCGCCCTCGATGGCGAACGCGACGCTCGCGACCGTGGCGAGCAGGCCGAGCCACACGAGCGGCATGACGAGGCGCGAGCGGGCAGGCACCTCCTCGGCAAAGACGCGCTGGCCGAGCGGCAGGGCGAGCACGAAGCCCGAGAGGTAGCCCCCGATGTGCGCGGCGTTGTCGATGCCCGGCACGAGGAAGCCGAGGCCGAAGGTCATCACGACCGGCCAGGCGGTCGACTTGCGCAGCTGGAGGCCGAGTGCCCGCGGCATGTGGTCGCGCTGCCGCCATAGGAAGGCGTGGAACGCGCCCGCGAGGCCCATGATCGCGCCCGACGCGCCGACCGAGAGCCCCTCGACGAAGGTCCAACTCGCGATGGCGCCGCCGAGACCCGCGCCAAGGAAGAGCAGGAACGTGCGCGCGGGGCCGAAGGCGCTCTCCACGAGGCGGCCGAAGACAACGAGCGCGAGCGTGTTCATCGCGACGTGCAGCAACCCCGCGTGCAGGAAGAAGCTCGTGACGAGCCGCCACCACTCGCCCGCCTCGATGAGGTGGTTGTCCTTCGCGCCGATGCGGGTCATCAGGTCGCTCGCCGCTACGAGCGCCGGATCTTTCAACAGTTCGCCGAGCAGGTCCACTCCCGCGCCGATCGCCCAGATGCCCACGAGCACCGCGCCGATAGCCACGATCACGCGCGGCTTGCGCGTCAAGCGTCGGATGACCGCGTGCTGGTACGCGACCTCCTCGGACATCTGGCGTTGCGTCTGGAATTGCGGGGCGAAGGGACCGTCCATGCCCGCCAAGCTAGGGTCGCCGGCGCGGGGACGCAAGGGGTGGGGCGGCGGCGCCTACCAGAGCTTGTGCATCAGGATCGACTCATCCCGTGCCGGTCCCACGCTGACGACGTAGGCGGGGATGTTCAGCTCGCTCTCGATGAGCGTGACGTAGTCGCGGGCCTGCGGCGGCATCTCGTCGAACGCGCGCGCGGACTTGAGGGAGTCGGTCCAGCCGGGCACCGTCTCGTAGAGCGGCTTGGCGCGCTCGAGCAGCGCGACGTCGGTCGGGAAGTCCGTGACGCGCTTTCCATCGATCTCATAGGCTGTGCAGATGTTGATCTTTTCGAGGCCGCTGAGCACGTCGAGCTTGTTGAGGAAGAAGCCCGTCATGCCGTTGATGCGCGTTGCGTAGCGCAGCACCACCATGTCGAGCCAGCCTGTGCGGCGGGGCCGGCCCGTGGTGGCGCCGTATTCGTTGCCGGTCTTGAGCAGCCGTACGCCCGTGGCGTCGTCCAGCTCGGTCGGGAAGGGACCGCCGCCCACGCGCGTGGTGTAGGCCTTGACCACGCCGAGGACGCGGTTGATGCGGGTCGGGCCGATTCCGGCGCCGATACAGGCGCCTGCGGCGACCGTGTGGCTGGAGGTGACGTAGGGGTAGCTGCCGTGCATCACGTCGAGGAGCGTGCCCTGCGCGCCCTCGAAGAGCACGCGCTTGCCGTCGATGAGGGCGTCGTTGACGATGCGGGCGGTGTCGTCGACGTAGGGGGCGATGCGCTTGCCCAGCGCGAGCAGGGTGGCCAGCATCGCCGGGACGTCGACCGGCGCGCCGCCGAGGAAGGTGAGCAGGGCATCCTTCTCCTCGCGCAGGGCCTCGAGCTTCTGCCGCAGGCGGGCCTCGTCGTCGAGGTCGCGGGCGAAGACGGCGCGGCGCCCGACGAGGTCTTCGTATGCCGGACCGATGCCGCGGCCGGTGGTGCCGATCCGCGCGTCGCCGGCGCGGGCTTCACGGGCCTGATCGATCGCGCGGTGCCACGCGAGGATGACCGACGCGCTCGACGACAGGCGGAGGCGCTTCGGGCCCGCGTCGATGCCGTCCGCGTGCAGGGCGTCGATCTCGTCGATGAAGATCTGCGGGTCCACGACCACGCCGCTGGAGATGACGCAGAGCGTGCCCGGCTGCAGGATGCCGGAGGGCACGAGATGCATCACGCGAGTCTCGTTGCCCACGACGAGCGTGTGGCCCGCGTTGTTGCCACCCTGGAAGCGCACGACATAGTCGGACTTCTCCGCGAGGTAGTCGATGACCTTGCCCTTGCCCTCGTCGCCCCATTGGGCGCCGATGACGACGATGCCGCTCATCCTTGTGCTCCATGCCCGGCGCCGATGGCGGCGAGCAACGCTGCTGCACTGTCGTAGCGCGAAGAAGATCCTGCGTCCGTCAACGTGAGTCCTGTGGCCTCGACGCGGACCACGCGCGCGGGGCCGGCCGGGGTGACGGGGCCTAGCGTGGCTGCGAAGCCGGCCTCGCGCAGGCGGGTGGCGAGTCGCGCCGCGGCGGATTCGCTCGGCTCGTCGTGTTCGACGTGCAAGTGGGCGCGGTGCGTGTCGACGCCGCCGGAACCCTCGGCGACACACGCGTCGAGCAACCGTTCGGCGTCGAGCGCGAACCCTACGGCCGGCAGGGCCGCGCCGAACGACGCGCAGAGGCCGTCGTAGCGCCCGCCGCCGCCGAGCGACGTGCCGATTGCGGGGTGCAGCACGTCGAAGACCAGGCCCGTGTAGTAGTCGAAGCCGCGCGCCTCGCCGAGGTCGACCAGGACGGACGCGCCGGGTCCGAGCCGCGCAAGGAGGCGTCCCACGCAGCGTTCGAGCGCGCGGAAGGCCGACTCGGCGGGGCTGCCGGCGAGCAGAGCACGGGCGCTCTCGAGGACGTCGACGCCGCCTCGCAATGTCGCTACTGCTTCGAGTGCGCCACGGATCTTGGAGGAGACCTCGATGCCGGAGAGTAGCGCGCGGATGGAGGGCACGTCGCGCGCCAGCATGCGATCGCGCAGGGCGGTGCGGAGCGTCATGCCGCCGAACGCCGAGGCGGTGGGAAGGGGAGGCAGCGCCGCGATGAGCGCGCGCACGATGCCGACATGACCGAGGGCGAGCACGTGGCGCGAGATGCCCGCGGCACGGACGCAAGTGTAGGCGCACTCGGCGATCTCGACATCGGCGTGCGCCCCGGACGTTCCGATGTGCTCGGCCCCGACTTGGTAGACCTCGCGCCGCGGGTAGTCGGCGTCCGCGGCGAGGCGGTACACGCGGCCCGCGTAGGCCACGCGAAGCGGCAGATCGCTCGCGCGCAGTCGGGTCGAGGCGAGCCGGGCGACCTGGCTCGTGATGTCCGGGCGCAGCGCCAATACGTCGCCGCTCTGCGGATCCACGAGCCGGAACACGCGGCCCGCGCCTTCTTCGCCGAGGCCGGCGCGCAGCACGTCGAGGCGCTCGAAGGTGGGCGTCGAGATGCGCGCGTACGCCCACGCATCGAGCACGTCGAGCACGCGGGCTTGCAGGGCGTAGAGGGCGCGGGCCTGGGCGGGCAGGAAGTCACGCACACCGGCCGGGAGCACCGACGTGCTGACGCGGTGTGCTGCCTCGTTCATGAATTGGATCTGGGCAGGCATGGCGGCGGACTGCCGCGAACGGCGGAAGGTGCATCCGTGCCATGCGGAAATCAAGTGACGTTTTGCGCCGCCGCTTCCAGCGGAAGGCTCCGTGAATTCAAGCATCAGAGGGGAGACAGCGCATAAATTGAGCAGTCCGAGGTCATCACGACGCCGTCCACGCCGTCCGTGTAGTCGACCTGCCAGATCTTCGAGCCGGCCGCCTCGAGGCGCTTGACGGTGTCCGCGCTCGGGTGGCCGTACTGATTGTTGAGTCCCGCGCTGATGACCGCGTTCTCGGGGCGCGTGATATCCAAAAATACCTGTGTTGTAGCAGTATTGGCCCCATGGTGTGAGACCTTGAGCACATCGATGTCGGTCGCCACGCCGTCGTCCATCATCTCGAGCTCGCTCGAGTTCTCGGCGTCCCCCGTGAGCAGCAGCCACGAGCCCGGGCAGCCCACGCGCACGACGATGGAGTCGGCGTTCGACACGCCGGAGATCGTCTTCGGGTTCAGCACGTGCACCAACACGTTCCCGAAGGGAAAACTCTCGCCCCGTCGCGGCTGGACGAGCTCCGCGCCTTCGGCGAGCATACCCTGGTAGAACGTCTCGAAGGTCTGGCTCGTGCCCTCGCCGCCGTTCCAGTAGATCTTTTTGACGTCGTAGCGCTCCAGCGCGCCGAGCAGGCCGCCGATGTGGTCGTAGTCCGCGTGCGTGGCCAGGATGGCGTCGAGGTGATCGAGCCCCACGGCTTCGAGTCGCGCCACCAGCGTCGTCGTACTCTTGCCGCCGTCGACGAGCATTGTCTCGCCGGTGCCGGCAACGAGCAGGATCGCGTCCCCCTGGCCCACGTCGAGGAAGATGGCCTTGAAGCCGCTCGTCGGGGCGACGTATCGGGGCGGCGTGGCGGTGTCGAGCGGGTCTGCGTCCTGGCCTTGCGCGTCGGTCGTGTCCTGCGTCGCGGGCGGCGCCGTGCCGCTTCCGCACGCCAGCGCGAACGTGGCGAGGAGCGTGGGCAGCAATGGGGAAGGGCGGCAGTTCACGGGGGTCTCGCGGCGCGCACCGGTGGCGTGAGGGGCAAGGGCCCGCTCGAAGAGGGGCGAGCGTGGATCAGGCCGTCGCGACCTCGTCGTCGCCCACCACGAAGACCGCTTCGCCACCGAAGGCCTCTAGCGCGCGCTCCCAGCGCAGCTCCGCGGGCGTGTCGAAGAGCAGCTCGGCGTCGACGTCGATCATCAGCCACGAGCCCGTGTTGATCTCGGCTTCGAGCTGGCCCGAGCCCCAGCCCGCGTAGCCCATGAGCAGCAGGTAGGTGCGCGGGCCGTCGCCACGCGCGATGGCCTCGAGCAGCAGGCGTGAGCTCGACACGGCAATCTCGTCGTTGACGCGGATGGTCTGGTCGTCGGCGTCGTGCAGGTGGCGCGTGCGCGCGTCACGCCGGTAGATGAGCCAGCCACTGCCGGGGGCCACCGGTCCGCCGCGACCGACCAGGGACTCGCGCAGATCCTCGCTCGGCGAGAGCTCGGCGCCCTCGAGCAGGTCGTGGAGCGACAGGGGCGTGGGCCGGTTGACGACGTATCCGAGTGAGCCGTCCTCGCCATGCGCGACCAGCAGCACCACCGCGCGGTGGAAGTTCGGATCGCGCAGCTGCGGCGCCGCGATGAGGAACGCGGGGGCGTTGAGCTCGGTGATCGTCACGGCGGGCATGGGCGCCTCCTACGCCGTCTGGCGAGTGGCGGACGGCTACATCATCCCCGATCTGCGCGGCGTCGCGCAACCCGTCGTCCTGGCCACGACGATCGCATGCAGACCAGCGCGTGCAGGTCCGACGGGTCGCCTCACGTGGCCGGGCGCGGACTCCCCCAAACCCGTGCCCCAAGCCCCGAATTGCGCCGCACGCGCTCGGCCATGGCGTGACGCAGCACCGCCTCGCTGCCGATGATCGTGACGTCCGTGCGCGCGCGCGTGACGGCGGTGTAGAGCAACTCGCGCGTCAGCACCGGCGACGGCCTGTCTGGCAACACGAGGAGGACTCGGCCGAATTGCGACCCCTGACTCTTGTGGACGGTCATCGCGAAGACCGTCTCGTGCGGCGGGAGGGCGGCTGGCTGCACGTCGCGCACCGTGTCGCGCGAGGGGCCGAAGAACCACGCGCGGCGCCGGGTCGGGTCGGCCGGATCGGCGAGGATCACGCCCACGTCGCCGTTGAAGAGGCGGAGCTGCGCGTCGTTGTGCGTGACGAGGATGGGACGGCCGAGATACCACGTCTCACGCGGGCGCAACGCGTTCGTGCCCCGGGTCGAGAGCCAGGTCTCTATCTGGCGGTTGAGCGACTCGACACCGGTCGGCCCGCGGCGGTGCGGCGTCAGGACTCTGAACGCGTCCAAAGCATCCAAGGCAGCGCGCGGATCTCGCCCGACGAGCGCGGCCTCGAGGTAGGCGGCGTAGCCGTCCAGCACGCGCGGCTCCAGGCCGGCGAGCGGCTCTCGCGGCGGCGGTTCGATGAGCGTGAGGTCGGCATAGCGAGGCGCGTCCGTCTCGGTCCGCGCGCCACGCAGGTATGCGAGCGCGTCATCGGGCCGGCCGCTGTTGATGGCGCGCGACAGGGCGCCGATGCCGCTGCGTTCGCCGAAGCGCCAGCTCCTGTGCAGGTGCACGACGCGATCCGCGAGGCCGCCGACGTGGGTGGCCGCGCCCGACGAGAGCGAGGCAGGTACCGGAGCACCGAGCAGCCGCTCGACGCGGGCCGCGAGCGCAGGCGAGAGTGCGGTCGTGCCGTCAGGCGGTCGCGCGAGCTCACCCAGGACCGCACCAGCCTCGACGGAGGCGAGCTGATCGCGATCACCGAGCAGGATGAGGCGCGCCTCGGGCGAGACCGCGTCCACCAGCTTGGCCATGAGCGCGAGATCGACCATCGAGGCCTCGTCGACGAGCACGACCTCTGCCGGCAGCGGGTTCGCCGCGTCGTGCATGAAGCGGGTCGCCGAGTCAGGCCGCACGCCGAGCGCGCGGTGGATCGTGGAGGCATCGCTCGGGAGGTGGGCGAGCAGGGCGCGATCGCGGACAGGCAGCGCGTCGAGATCCTCGTGAATGGCCTCGCGCAGCCGTGCCGCGGCCTTGCCTGTGGGGGCGAGCAGGAGGATGCGGGGCGGAAAGTGCACGAGGCCGGTAGGCGCGAGGGCCTGGGCCTGTTCGAGCAGCAGCGCGAGCACCCGCTTGACCGCCGTTGTCTTGCCGGTGCCCGGACCGCCACAGAGCAGCGCGAGCCGGCCCGTGACCGAGAGCAACGCTCCGAGGCGGCCGAGGTCGAAGGCGTCGCCGCTTCCGGGCGGGACGGTAAAAAACCGCGCCAGTCCGTCCGCAAGCAGCGCGTCGTCGACGGGCGCCGCGTCGGTGAGCGCGCGCAGCGCCAGCGAGGTCGCGAGCCTGCATTCGTAGCGGTGGTAGCGCTGCAGATAGAGGCGCTCGCCGTCGAGGACGAGCGGTCGCGTAGGACCGGGCGGGCCGCCCCAATGCGTGACGAGCGGGCTCTCGCGCATCACGCAGAGCCAGGTGGCGGGATCGGGCCACGGCAGGCCCGAGAGCCGAGCGGCGTCGTCGGCCTCGAGGCGTACGTCCGCACCGCCGCGCCGCAGATCCGCGCAGACATGACCCAGGCGGGGTGCGCGACAGGCCATCGCGGCGCCGAGCAACACTTCGGGGCGTGCGTCCCGCCCCAGGCGGCCGAGCGTGTGGGCCACGTGCACATCGATTGCTGAGAGCACGCTGGCATCGCGGAACAGGTCGAGGAGGTCGTGGCCCGCGCTCATGAGTCCTCCTCGGCATGGCCAGGCGAGGCGAGCAGGTCCGACGTTGCCTCCACGAGCGCGCGCGAGGGTCGCCACCGCCACACGCCCGTGTCGCCGCCGTCCGCGCCCATCATTCCGCGCAGGAACAGGTAGCGCACGCCGCCCATGTCCCGATCGAAGTCGTAGTTTTCGAGCCGCACGCAGAGGAAGCGATGTAGCGCGGTCGTGTAGAGCAGCGCCTGCAAGAGGTAGTGGTGCTCCGCCATCGCCTCGCCCAGGCGCGGAGCCGCGTAGTCAGAGGGCCGGTCACCGAGGTGGTTGGACTTGTAGTCCACGACGACGTAGCGGCCGCCGTGCCGAAACACGAGGTCGATGCTGCCCGTCAGGAAGCCTTGGATCGGCAGGAAGCGTAACGCGGCGAGGCGTTGGGCGTAGCCGGGCGGGATCGCGGGTCCGGGGGGCTGGTGCGCGCTGAACACCCCGGCGAGGCCACGCGCCGTCACGCGCCCGAGATCGCGCGAGGCCGAGGCGCGGAGCCCACCGGCGACTGGCAGATCGAATTCCAGCTCATCGAGACGATCGCTGCGCGCCAGATCGGCGAGGCGCGGGCCGCCGGGATCAAGCGGCGTCGAGATCACACGGCCGAGCCCATCGAGCAGCGCCGCACGCTGGTCCGCCCGGATTGCGTGACGACGCATCTCCGCCGTCAGGATCTCTTCGAGCGCCGCACGGCCGCTCGGGAAGTCGTGCTTCTCGAGGACCTCGTGCAGAAAGGTGCCAGGACCAGGGCCCCTCGGGAACGTCGCGAGCGGCACGACTCCTTCATCCGTTCGCTCGATGTTCATGTGCAGTGCGGTAGCGTCAGGCTCGGGCGCCGGCTCGTCGAACGCCTTGCCCGGCTCGCTCGGCGGCGGTGGCGCGGCGACATCGCCCTTGGCCATCTGGCTGAAGCTCGAGCGGCGCCACCACGCGTCGAGCGGACGTTGCCGGGCGTACACGCGAGCCCGCAGCGGAGGCCGTTCGATCACCGCTGGCCGCCACGGGGCGAGGACAGGCGCGCTCGCGACCTCCCATGACAGTGCGCCGCGCGAGGTCTCGACGATCGCGCTCACGTCGGCCATCAGCGAGGCCTCGTCGCGCGCTGCGAAGGTCGTCGCGACGTCGGGCCGCGCATCTTCCGGCGCGTCGCGTGCTTGGTGCAGCAGGTGGGCGAGTGGACTCGTCTCCGCTTGATTCCAGCGGCCCCAGTACAGCACGGTCCGATGCCTCGCGCGGGTGAGCGCGACGTAGGCGATGCGCAACGCCTCGGTCCGTTGCTCAGCGAGCGCGAGGTCGAGACGACGGCGGCGATCGGGGCTCTGCGGGTCGCGGCCCACATCGAGGACCAACGCGCCCTGCCGTGAGGGGTCGTGGCAGCGAAGCCACACGGTGTCGTTGCCCTTGAGTCTGGCGTCGCCGTAGAGGTAGGGACAGAAGACGATGGGGTATTGCAGACCTTTCGATCGGTGCATGGTCACAATCTCGACCGCGTCGGCGTCGCTCTCGAGGCGCAGCTCCGTACCCTCGGTGTCGACCCCCGGATCCTCGCGGCGCTCTTCGATGTGCACGAGCAGTCGCTCCGGCTCCAGGCCTTCCGCGGTCGCCGCCTCGTGCAGCAGCTCCACGAGATGCAGCAGGTTCGTCACGACGCGCTCGCCACCCACCTCACCGAGCAGCCGCTCCACGAGCCCGAACTCCCCCAGCAGGGCGCGGATCGCACGCACGAAGCCTCGTTCGTGCCAGAGCAGGCCCAGCGCGCGGAAGCGCTCGACCCACCGCTCCCACGCCACGTGGTCGGTCTCGAGTGCCGCGATGCGAGTGGCGTCGAGCCCGATGAGTCGCGTTGCAAGTGCGCTCCGAACGACGCGCGCGGTCGTCGGCTCGAGCATCGCGCGCACCACATCGAGCAGATCGCACGCCTCGTCGGAGGCCCACACGCTGTCTGCGCCATGCACAACACCGGGCACGCCGAGACACCAAAGCGCCGACTGCACCTGCCGCGCCTGCAAGTTCGTGCGAACGAGCACGGCGACGTCTCGCGGCGAGATCGGACGCTCGCTGTCCTCGCGCCGGCCGAGCATGGCGCCCGACTCGAGCAGCCGCGCGATGTCGTCAGCAACGATGCGGGCGAGCACGAACGCGCCGCGCCCCTTCGCGAGCCGGCCGTTGTGCTCGGCGAGGGAGACCGGCAGCCATCGGATGGCCATCGGAGGGCGCGGACCGTCCGGGAAGGTGAGGCCGTCCGCGCGATGCGCCTGTGGAACATCGACCGGTTGAAAGCGGATCTCGTCCTGCAGGAAGGGCTCGCGCACGTGCGGACCGCCGAAGAGGTGGTTGACCGCGTCGACGTGGCGCCCGTCCGAACGCCAATTGCGGGGCAGCGTGGCGCGCTCGGCGGCCTCTGATTGCGCGCGCAGGTACGTGAAGATGTCGGCGCCGCGGAAGGCGTAGATGGCCTGCTTGGGATCGCCGATGAGCACGAGGCGACCCTCGCGATGGTCAAAGACGTCGCGGAAGATGCGCCACTGGGTTGCGTCCGTGTCCTGGAATTCGTCGATGAGAGCGGCTCGGAACTGGCGTCGCATCGCCTCGCGCAGGCGTGGGCCGCTCGTCGGATGATCGAGTCCGCGCGCGAGCAGCTGCAGGAAGTCGTCGTAGGAGTAGAGGTGTCGCGCGCGCTTGCGTGACGTCGCCTCGGCCCGCACGAACGCGATGCAGCGTAGCGCCAGGGCCTCGAGCGCGCGTACCGCGGCCGCGTCATAGGCCGAGACCTCGTCGAGCAACGCGTCGATCGCATCGAATACGACGTGACGCGGTGGTGCATGACCGGGCTTGGTCGCGTTGACGAGGGAGCGCGTCCCGAGGCTCTGAACGCCGTCCTCTGGGCGCGCGGAGGACCCCTCGGCCAGCCACGCTTCGAGCTTGCGCACGTAACCGGGGAGCCAGCGCGCCTGAAGGATCTTGCCGTTCATGCGGCCCGCGGCGAGCGACATGTCGAGCTCGCCCAACGCCTGCGAGCCGAGCTGAGCCCAGGTCGCCTGCGCGAGTGCAAACGCGGCCTCGAGCGCGCTCGCGTCGGGCGGAGGCGTCCGATCGAGGCCCGACTCGTATGGCATCACGGGCATCTCCGGGTTCGCGACGGCCTTCTTGCCGAGATCCGTCAGCAGACCGAGCCCGACCCCGTGGCGCGCGAGAAACCTCACCCAACCCGGCGGCGCCCCATGCAGCTCGCGCACGAGGAAGTCGCGCACGATCTCGTCGACGAGCGCGTGCACGTCGGGCAGGACCTCCGCGTCGAATTCCACGCCGCTCTCGAACGCGTTTTGTCGCAGGATGCGCAGGCAGAAGCCGTGGATCGTCGAGATCGCTGCCTCGTCGAACGACTCCAGCGCTGCCCGCAGCGAGCCGAGGCGCGCGGCGACCGGGCGTGCGCTGCTGTCCGGGCGCGAGAGGTGCGCGATGACCGGATCCTCGCATGGTGTCGCTTCGCCTTGCAGAGCGCGCTCGAGGTGCGCCGTGGCCCGAGCGAGAGCCTCGCGGATGCGGTCGCGCAGCTCCGACGTCGCAGCCTCCGTGAACGTCACGACGAGGATGCCGTCGACGGGGATCCCTTCCTCGGCCACGAGGCGCAAGAAGAGGTGCACGATGCTGTGGGTCTTGCCGGTCCCGGCGCTGGCCTCGAGCAGCGTGATGCCTTTCGCGAGCGGCGCGGTGGGTGAGAAGGTCCTGACGTTCGGTGTGGTCATCGTCTGGGCCTCGTCGTGCCTTCCGCGGCGTCCTCGACGTGGTCGAGCAGCGGCCCGATCACCCGGGTCGCGAGCGACTCGAAGTCGAAACCCAACTCGTCGGCACCGGGTAGGCGGGCCTCCCAAGGCAGCGCGTCCCCGAGCACGCGCGCGACGTGCGCCTCGTCTCCCTCGCCCGAGCCCGTGTCGGTATGGAAGCCCTTCTCGATGCGCTCGCGGACCTCCTCCCGGATCGCCGAGATCTCGTCCGCACCGAGCCCGCGACAGGACTCCGCCCAGTGCCACGAGGCCTCGGGGAAGAAGAGCAACGGCACGGATCGACCCCGCGCGAACAGCGTCACGAGCTCGCCGAGTATGTCCCGTGCGAGGTCCCGCGCCACGGGCCGCAGCCGCAGATGACCGCGACGGCCCTTCCTGTCGGCGCGTCCAAGGAGGTGGGTCGTGGGGCCTGAATCGTCGCTCAGGGCGAGCACGACGTGGCGAATCCATGCGCCCACGACGTGTCGCGCGCGCGTCTCGCCGAAGCGCACCACGACGCGTCCGGCGGCATGAAGATCACCGATGCGACCCACCAGACTTCGAGAGTCGAGCATCAGATCGACTGCGATGTGACGGGTAGGATCCTCCCTGAGCGGCTGCGCGATCTGAACAATCGCGTCGACCTTCGCACAGAGATCGGCCTCGACCACGTCGCCCGGCACGCCGAACGGCAGCCTCCCCGCTGCACGCAGAGCCGCGCCGATCTGCGCCGGTGAGTGTCCCTTCAGACGCAGGTCGAGCAGCGTGTCACCAAGGGTCCATCGCTCGAGACCGTCGGGCTCGAGCGGCTCGCGATCATCGAGCGCGCGTGCAGTCCGCTCGAACGAGACGCCGACGCCACGCCGCAACAGGAAGGGGATGGGCGCCTCGAAGAAGGCTGAGAGATCGTCGACCGGGAGGTCCTGCGCAGCGCCACTGTCATCGAAGACCTGCAGGGCGTTGGGCACAAACGGCGGCGGATCGAGGCGAGGAGCGCGAAGGGAGCGCGCGCCGCTCAGCATGCGGTGATCGAAGCCCGTAGGTGCAACGGGTCGACCGTCAGGCCCTTCACCGAACACTCGCGTCGAGAAAGGCTGCAGCGGATGCTCGTGCACGATGTGGCGCGTGAGCGTTGCGGGCGAGGGATCCGCGGCCAGACGAAAGGACGCGCGGCAGACGTCGAGCAGCTCGCTGACGGGTACGGCCGGCGGTATCGGCCTGTTGTCGCGCACGCCGAAGCCTGTGTAGAGCAGCACCATCCGCTCGCGAGCAGCGAGCAGCGCCTCCAGCAGCAGGTAGCGATCATCCTCGCGCGGGTTGCGATCTCCGATGCGTGGCGCGCCCGCGATGGCGTCGAAGCCGAGTCGGGAGGGAGAGCGCGGGAAGGCACCGTCGTCGATTCCGATCACCGCGACCACTCGGAACGGCACCGACCGCATCGGCACCATTGCGCAAAACGTGACGGCGCCGCTCAAGAAGGCCGAGCTGTGACGCGCTACCGAGAAAGTCCCCTCGAGCCAGGCCTGGACCGCGTCGAGCGTGAGCGGGCGCTCGACGGCACTGCTCTCCGTGACCAGACGATCGAGCGCGTCGTGGATCTCCTGTGATCGCCACGCATCTCGCGGCGCGCAGAGCGTGAGCGCGTCGACACCGGCGCCGAGCACGTCGCGCCAGCCGGACGCGTCGCGCGCACCGTCCAGCTCGCTCAGGAACGCGAGCAGCGACTCGATGAGATCCGCGAGACGCCCGAGCAGCTGCGTCCGCCCCCCTTCGATGTCATCCCAGGGCAGCACGCCCTCGAAGCGTTCGACGCCGTCCGAGAACTGCGCAACGCCGAGCAGCAGGCGATCGAGGCCGAAGCGCCAGGTATTGTGGGGAAGGGGAGGTAGGCCGTGGCGAGCCCGCTGCGCGGCGTCGGAGCCCCATCGGATTCGACTGTCGCGGATCCAGCCCTCGAGCACAGGGAGGTCCGTCGCGTCGATGCCGAAACGTGCGCGGACGGGCTCCAGAGCGAGCAACCCGACGAGCTCGGTCGCCGTGCGCCGGCTCTGCACGAGCGCGAGTGTTTGCAGCAGCGCCTCGACGATGGGGTTGTCGTGGCGCAGGGGGCGGTCTGCGATGCGATACGGGATGGCTGGGAAGCCGACCGATCGCTCGGGTGGCGTGCGCGGGCCGTCGCCATCGCCAAAGACAGCATCGACGAGCGGAGCGAAGGCCTCCATGTCGGGCGCGAGCACTACGACGTCTCGCGGTTCGAGCGTCGGGTCCTCAGCAAAGAGTGCGCACAGCTCATCGCGCAGCACTTCAACTTGGCGCGTGCGTCCGTGGCACGCGTGCACGACGAGCGAACGATCGTTCGGATCGATGACATGTGACTCAGGTGCAAGCTCGCGCAGGTCGCCTGGTAGCTGGCTGTCACCGCGATGGCGCAGGTGCAGGATGTCGGACTGTAGCACGGCGAGCATCGGCGTTCGACCCGCCTCCACGTGCGGCGCCGGATCGCAGAAGAGGTCGTCGCGCGGTTCTTCGTAGTCGCGCCCCGCGCCCTCGAGGACGATCTGGAAGTCGCGTCCAAGGCGACCGAAGCAGGTCAGGAGCGGGTTACCCTCGCGCAGGTCGAGTTCTTCGCCCTCGACGTCGCTACGCCGCTCGTCGCGAAGGGTGCGCGCCCTCTCCCGTTTCGAGCGGATGTCCCCCCAGTAGAGTTGTGACGGGCAGAGCACGAAGAGGTGCGTCTCGACGTGCGCCGAGAGCGCCGCCACGACGTCGACGAACAAGGGTGGCAACGTCGAGAGGCCGAAAAAGCACACGCGATCGGGTAGCCCGACGGGGCGCCTGACGTTGGAGGCGAGGCGCGCGAAGAAGGCGCTCGCTCGCGCACCGAGGTGCGGCACGTCGATGCGCGCGCACATTGCGCGGAACAGGTGCGGCTGCCACGACGGCACGAGCGGCGCGCCGGCGTAGGTCGTGGTGGTCGCACCGTCGCTCCAGGCGCGCAACCACTCCGGTCGATACGAGAGGTAGGCGTCGAAGACGTCCGCGATCCGTCGAGCGAGCAGCCAGTCGCGGCGCCCGACGGCCCGCTTCACGTCGTCGCCGAGGTAGGCGCGGACGGGCGCGAAATCGGCCTCGTTGAGCAGGGCGGGCAAGACCGCGAGCACAGACCACGCAAGCGATTCGGGTTGCCACGCTTCGGCACTCGAACGCTCGTCTTCCAGCACCGCGGAGAGGGCTCCGTGTACGACCCGGGCCGGAAACGGAAACACTAGATTGGCGGCGATGTCGTGTCGGTCCGCCAGCACGAGGCGGAGCCAGCGCTCCATGCCGCGGCTGTGAACGACGATCGTGTCGCGCGAGAAGGGATCGGATGGCCGCCGTGCGATCACGTCGCAGAGCGCGCCGGCGAGCACTTCAACGCGGTTCGAGCGATAGACGAACATGTACCCCCCTCGCCTGTCCGAGTGTCGCACGAGCCTGGTTGCGGCGAAACCCACCGGGACCGAAAGTTCGGCGCGCCCCGTTCCGTTGGTGAAGTTCCCTGGTACAATGCACCTCCAGCGCGTCGTGCCCGAGAGACGTTGCCGCGCATTCAAGTGGACAACGAACCTCGATGCGGCCGGTGCGAGGCGAACCGGAGGACGAGATGAGATCGCATCGTGGTCGGGGGAGCCTCATCGTGCTGGCGCTCGCGTGTGTCGCCGCCACCCCGAGCGGCGCGTCAGAGCGCACGCCATTCGGCAAGGTCGTCGAGAACATCGAGCTCACGTCGACGACGGGCGCGAAGGTCAAGATCCTGGGCGACACCGAGGTCAACGCCATCGTCTTCTTCAAGCCGGGGCAAGAGCACTCTGCCTCCGCGCTCAAGGAATTCGCCGCCGGCGACAAGGCGCTCAAGGGCAAGAGCGTGCGCTTCGTCGCGGTCGTCTCCGATCGCTACAAGGCCGCAGAGATCACCGCCGACGTCAAGGCCGCCGGGCTTGCCATGCCGGTGCTGTTCGACGCGGGAGACAGCCTCTACGCGACGCTGGCGATGACGCTCACGCCGACCGTGTGCCTGCTCGACAAGGCGCACAAGCTCGTCTTCGTGCGTCCGTTCGCGAAGGTCAACTACTGGGATGGCGTGCGCGCGCAGATCCGATTCATGCTCAAGGAGATCTCCGAATCCGAGCTGAGGACCGCGCTCGATCCCCCGCAGACGGTCATCACCGGGGACGAATCGGTCGCGCGACGATTCATCAAGATGGCCGAGCTGCAGCTCAAGTCCGGCAATGCCGACAAGGCGCTCGAATCCGCGCGCAAGGCCGTGGACAAGGCGCCGAAGCTCGCGGTTGCGCATGCCGTACTGGGGGCGGCTCTCGCGGCCAAGGGGGACTGCAAGGGGGCGACGGCGGCCTTCGACCACGCGCTCGCGTTGGACGCCAAGGATGCGCGCGCTGCGGACGGTAAGAAGGCCTGCGCCGGTAAGTAGCTTGGCCGACACCTCGCGCTCACGTCAGGCGACGCTCCCACCGCCAAGCAGATGCCACGATGGCGTCGAGGTCGGTCGCACGAGGCTCCCAGCCGAGAAGCGCGCGAGCACGCGAGTTGCTGGCGACCAGCACCGCGCAGTCTCCCGCCCGACGAGGCCGCTCGAGGACCGGTATCGGGCGACCCGCCTCCCGCTCCGCCGCGGCGATGACATCGCGCACTGAGAAGCCGCGGCCAGTACCGAGGTTGCAGACGATCCGCGGCTCCCGTTCGAGCGCGTCGAGTGCGCGCACGTGGGCCTCCGCGAGGTCATCGACGTGGATGTAGTCGCGCACGCACGTTCCGTCCGGTGTGGGCCAGTTCGTCCCGAAGACCTGTACGTGCGGTCGACGACCGGACGCGGCTTGCAGCACCAGCGGGATGAGGTGGCTCTCCGGATCATGACGCTCGCCAATCTCGCCGCTCGGGTGAGCGCCAGCCGCGTTGAAGTACCGCAACGCGGCATAGCGGAGACCGTAGGCCGCTGCGAAGTCGGCGAGCACCTGCTCGACCACGAGCTTTGTCCGGCCGTACACGCTCGTCGGCCGCAACTTTGCGTCCTCGGTAATGGGCGTGCCCTCTGGCTCCCCATAGACCGCCGCTGTCGAGGAGAAGACGACCCGCGCGACCCCCTCGTCGTGCAGCGCGCCGAGGAAGGTGAGGGTCTTGCCCACGTTGTTGTTCCAGTAGACGCGGGGCGCGGACATCGACTCGCCAACCTGAATGCTGGCTGCGAAGTGCATCACCGCGCCGACGTCGTGCGCGCGCACGGTCTCGCGCACGCGGACCGAGTCCGCGATGTCGCCGACGACGAGCGGCACGTCACCGAGGCCATCGCGATGTCCCTTCGAGAGGTCATCGAACACGACGACGCGCCGGCCATGCGCGCGCAGACACCGCACCGCGTGCGAGCCGATGTAGCCTGCACCCCCAGCCACCATCACCGCCCCGCCCGCCATCGTGCCCTCCTGTGTCACCGGCGCGCGCATCTTCCGCGCTGCGAAGCCGGTCGGCAAGCCCATTGAAGCCCGCGCCACGCGGCGTCATCATCGCGTCGTCCCGCGACGCAGTGCGGGCCGGCGAACGTCTCATGACCGAGCTCCGCTACAACCCGCTCCTCGGCACGTGGACGATGGTGGCCGCTAACCGCCAGGCAAGGCCGAACCTCCGTAGCGAGTCGTGCCCGTTCTGTCCGGGCTCCGGTCGCGTACCAGACGCCTACGACGTGCTCGCGTACGACAACGACTTTGCGGCGCTGAGTCCCAGCCCCGAGGCGCCCGAGCAGCTCGCCGGCGGCCTCGGCGGCCCCTATGCGACGCGCCCGTCCGCGGGCAAGTGCGAGGTCATCCTCTACTCGCCGGACCACGACACCAGCCTGCACCACCTGCCGGTCGCACACCTCACGAAGCTCGTGGACCTGTGGGCGGAGCGCTTCGACGCGCTCTCGCGCGACCCACGCGTGCGCTACGTCTTTCCCTTCGAGAACCGCGGCGAGGAGGTGGGGGTGACGATGCACCACCCGCACGGCCAGCTCTACGCGTATCCCTTCGTCCCGCAGAAGATAGCGGTGGAGCTCGAGCAGTGCCGGGCACATTTCGACGTGAGCGATCGATGCCTGCTCTGCGACATGAACGACGAGGAGCTGCGTTCGCGGGAGCGCATCGTAGCGGTCGACGATCATTTCGTCGCGTACGTGCCTCACTTCTCGGACTATCCCTTCGGGGTCTTCGTCGTCCCGCGCGATCACGTACCGCACGTCGCGGCGCTGCCCGGCGGGTTGCGCCTCGCCCTCGCCGCCATACTCAAGCGCGTGACGGCCGGCTTCGACGCCCTCTTCGATCGCCGATTTCCCTACATGATGTGCGTCCATCAGACGCCGGTGAACGCGCCGGAGTGGTCAGACGCGGCGCGCTACTATCACCTCCACATCGAGTTCTATACGCCGTTGCGCGACGCGGGCCGCATCAAGTTCTACGCCTCGTCCGAGATGGGTACCTGGGCGGCGTGCAACCCTCGGGCCGTGGAGGAGAGCGCTCCGCTGCTGCGGGCGGCGATCGAGCGCGCGCAAGCCGGAGCCCGGCAGTGACGCGCACCTCGCCCGACTTGCACGCGGCCTTCGCGGCGGTTTTCGGAACCGGTCGACCTCCGCGCCACTTCCGCGCGCCGGGGCGCGTCAACCTGATCGGGGAGCACATCGACTACAACGGCGGGGAGGTGATGCCCGCCGCGCTGTCGCTCGGGATCGACGCGCTCGTGCGGCCTCACGCGGAGCCGACCGTGTGCATGCGTTCGCTGACCGAGTCCGGCGAGGTCCGGCTCGATCTGCGGGGGCCCCTCGTTGCGTGCGCCGAGGATGGCTGGGGCAACTATCCGAAGGGCGTCATCTCCGCGTTGCGCGAGCGCGGTCACGCGATCGGAGGTGCCGACCTGCTCTTCCGCAGCGACCTGCCAACCGGCGCGGGGCTCTCGTCCTCGGCCGCGCTGGAGGTCGTCACGGCTTGGGCGTTCCTGACCCTGTGCGGCGTGACGTCGATCGATCGGGTGGACGTCGCGCGCCTGTGCCAGAGGGTCGAAAACGAATTCGTCGGAGTGCGTTGCGGCATCATGGATCAGTTCGCGGTCGCCAACGGGCGTCGCGACTGCGCGATGCGCCTCGACTGCGCGACGCTTGCTTGCACGCATGTTCCTGTGTTGATTGCAGACCACCGTCTGGTTCTGCTCGACACGACCAAGCGGCGTGGGCTCGCCGAATCCCGGTACAACGAGCGGCGTGAGGAGTGCGAGGCCGTCTTCAATCTGCTTTCAGCCCAGTCGCCTGTCGATGCATTGGCGCGGGCGCCCCTCGCGCTCGTCGAGGCGGCGGTGACGGATCCGGTTCTTAGACGCCGCGCCCGCCACGTTGTCACGGAGCAGCGTCGCGTCGTAGCGGCCGGGGAGGCGCTGGCGCAAGGAGACGCGGCCGGCTTTGGCGCGTTGCTCGTCGCGAGCCATGCTTCCTTACGCGACGACTACGAGGTCACGGGTCCCGAACTCGACGCGATCGTCGAAGCGGCGCTGGGGGCGCCCGGTTGCGCAGGCGCGCGGATGACCGGCGCGGGGTTCGGCGGTTGCGCGATTGCTCTCGTCCGGGAAGGGTCGCACGGCGCCTTCGAGCGGGTCATTCGCGAACGCTACCTGGCCGCGGTCGGTCGCGAGGCGGCGATCTACGCGGTCACGATCGGCGACGGAGTCGGTGAAATCGTTGCCTGAGACGGACTCACGCAGCCGGATCCCGGACGCTAGAGAGGGCCGCTCTTATGAAGCGCGACTTGACCTGTTGTGTCGCGAGCAGCTTGTCCGCCCCGGGTAACCTGCTGAGCGCGCGCAGCATGTCGTTGAGGACGCGACTGCCGCGTCCGGCGCCGTGGTCTACGAGCAGATCCGCGAGTCGCCCGCGCTCGAGTGCGAGGCGAATGCTCTTCTCGATGGCGTTTGCGGGCACCGCAGGTCGCTTGTCGCGTCGCACGAGCTGCAGCGCGTCACTCTTGCACTGGGTCGCGCACACGCCGCACCCGATGCAGCGATCCTCGTCGACATGCGGCACCAAGCTGTTCTTGCGTTGCCCCTCGCGTCGCACCGGCGCCATCGCGATAGCGCCGATGGGACATGCCCGCGAGCAGCGCGAGCAGCCCTTGCAGCGGGAGGGCACGAGGGCCGGCACGAAGCCGCTCGGCGCGACGGCCTTGAGGTCGAATTCGTTGATGCCCTGGAGTTGGCCGCAGCAGCAGCCGCAGCAGTTGCAGATGTAGGTCGGCCTGGTGAGCACGTTGTCGGCGATCTGTACGAGGCCACGAGCGCGTGCGTCATCCAGGATGTCGAGCGCCTGCGTCTTCTCGATCGAACGCCCGAAGCCGCGTCTCGCGACGAAGTCGGCGCCGGCGTTGAGCGAGAGGCAGACGTCGCTCGGGGCGTCGCAGGCCTTGCCGAGGTGCTCCTGCTTGTGGCGGCAATAGCACAGGGACACCGCCACCGAGCGCGCCTCGCGCACGACCGACGTCGCTCGTTCCCAGGCGAGCACCTCAGGCACGTCGTCCGAGATCGCCGCCTCGTGGGCGAGTGTTCGGCCGATCGTGGTCTCGTGACCGAATACCTCGCGCGCGAAGGTGTCGTCGTGGTGCGTGTAGGCGTGCAATGCTTCGGCCATACGCTTCTTCGGGATCATGTCGTGCGCTCGCATCATCGAAAACTCGAAGAAGCCGACTACCGGAGGCGACAGGAAGTAGCTCGTCTTGCCGGTCGACGGGCTCACGAGGTCCATGACCAGACCCTTGTCGCACATCGGATCGAGGCGTGCGCGCAAGGTCTCGGACGGTATTCCGAGGCGCTTCTCCAGCGCGCGCAGACTCGCGGGGCGCGTGGGCATGCGAGCAGCGAGGTCAGCCTCCTCCGGTGTGTAGAGGATCTCCAGGATGTCCCGCCATCCGCTTCGCGCCTCGTTCTCCCTGGGCTCCGGCATCGCCACCGTGCCAGCCGCGAGCCGCCGCACGAGCGCGCGATACTCCTCCTTCATGTTCCCGAGATGACCCATCGAGCCCTCCACCCATCACGCTGCCACCGACAGGCGACGCGCAGAACCTAGCATCAGGCAGCGGAGCGAAACGTGATCGGGATCTGATCGCCGCGCTCAGGCGAGCGTCGCGTACACGTCGGGTCGCCGGTCGCGCAACGCGGGGAACTGCGCCCGCCATGCAGCGACCTCCGCGAAGTCGACGTCGGCCATCAAGACACCGTCCAGGCCGGTGCCCGCGGCCAGGGCCTCGCCACGCGCGCCGTATATGGCGGACAGGCCCGGGTAGGCGAGCGACGGATCGTGTCCGACCCGGTTGATGCCGCACACGACCATCTGGTTCTCGATCGCGCGCGCCGCGAGCAGCGTGCTCCAGTGTTGCGAACGCCGCGTGGGCCAGTTTGCGGGCACGAACACGAGTTCGGCGCCACGGCCGGACAGCGACCGGAAGGTCTCCGGGAAGCGCAGGTCGTAGCAGATCTGCAGACCGGTCCGCACACCGTCGAGATCGAAGACCGGGCACTCGGTTCCGCCAACGTAGTGGGCGCTTTCATCACCGTAGGAGAAGGGATGGATCTTCCTGTAGACCGCCGCGATCGCTCCGTCGGGTCGGAACGCG
>Ga0172370_10003262_pt1 | contig 22646 bp, 31 predicted proteins | sample LakKiv5m_FD_114538 | JGI IMG/M metagenome (GOLD analysis project Ga0172370, IMG submission 114538) | Freshwater microbial communities from Kabuno Bay, South-Kivu, Congo - kab_022012_11.5m | ecosystem: Environmental > Aquatic > Freshwater > Lake | place: Democratic Republic of the Congo...
AAAGGGGTACTCCTTGCGCTTCTTGCGGGGCGGCTCCACCGTTACTGTCGAGGTGCTGAAAGGCACGTCGAAGCCTTTGGCTACCATGTACCGCCGGGCCACTCGATGAACGGACGTGGACCAGTCACCCTCGGGACCCGTACCGGAGCGGGTGGACCCCTTGAGGTTCTCTACGTCGATCTCAAGCCCCTGGAAGTCGATGAAGCCCTGGAACGGGAAATCCTTTCGCTTCGCTTTGGGTTCCTGGACCTCTACCTGGTGGAAGGTGGCTGGGACCTCCATGACCTTGAGGTTGGACTTGGCTGTCCTCTTCGTGTGTCGCTTGCTCGGCTGCCAGGTCTTGCTCGCAGGGTCGTACTCCAGGACGGCGACCGACTTCTCGTGCCACCATGCCGTGAAGATGTTGCCCGTGGTGAAGTAGCCCCCGTCCGCTCGGATCTTCAAGGCGTCCAGAGCCTCCTGGATCTTCTTCGGGATCTTGGCAACGGGTGTTCCCGGGTCCGCCGCCAGGAGGGTGCGAGCTACGAGTTCTTCGACCGCCGGAGCCTCTACCCAGGATTCCTTGGGGAGATGCGGGGTCCCATGCCCACACCAGCACGCTTGTCGGTCGAACCCGCCCTTGTGTGTATCCATGCCTGCTGCAAGCATGACCCTATTCTTGTCCACAGGGCAGACCACCCAGGTGTGACCCTGCGAGCAGGTCTTCTCGTTGACGAAGCACCGGCAGGACCTCTCCGCTGGGTTGTCGCAGATGGGGCACCGAGGGTCGTAGACCTTCCCCTCGGCGACCTCTCTCCCCGCTGTCTTGGACGCCTCCTCCCGACGTTGGGCATCCAGTTTTCGCCAAGCCTTCTCGGCAAATTCCTGAGCTTGGTGTGTCCCTTCTTCCCCGTCTTTCGATGGGATTCGGGCTTTCAGCCACATATCCCGTTCCGACCCATGCTGGGCTTTCTCAGCGGGGGTTGCCTCAAACCGAAGCATGACTGCCCATGCAGGAGGCTCGGTCGGTTTCGGCGCATAGCTAGGGAAGAAGTGGGTATGCCGGAGCAAGGCCAGGATCTTGCGATCATCCCCCCACAAGGTCCAACCCCGAAGATTCTGATCACGACCCCATCCCGACCTGCCGCGATCTATCTTGTCTCGGGTCCAGCGGAACGTCTTGTTGGGCATGTGGGTAGTCCTCCAGCACAAGGCTCTACCCTGCTCCCTACATAGGGGGATTACCGTCTCGGAACACGGCCCTGCATGAGGTCGTACATCATGCGACGGTGGCTGTGCGGGCCGTTGCGGTGAATCAGCCCCTCCATCCGCAGGCACTCCTGAAGAGCCGCCCGGTACTTGTCATCAGGGAAGGACACGTCCCCCCGAAGCAGGAGGGGTTCCGGGAGATACCGGGTCCGCTGCTTGAACTCGTGAGCGTCCCCAGGCATCCACCCGGAGGTGTCCTGAACGAGAAGTTGATTGATGCGGTTGGCGAGGCGGGCACGGTCGAGGGGGCTAATCATGTCGGTTCCTCCTGAACGTACTACGGACAGGCTTGACCGATTGAGCCCCTTACTCCCCATCGAACAGGAAGTCCAGAGGTCCTTCATCCGGGGCCACGACCCTCGGCTTGGGCTCTGGTGCCTTACGCCTCCGGGTCGGAGGCGGTCGGTTGGATAGCACCTCAGCGGGACTTGTCTGCCACCAACGGGGTTGGAACCTGGCCCTCAACGCTTCGTCCTGAAGGATGAGGTAATCCTTGCCGTAGGGACCGTTCTCCAACCCGTCCAACATGAACGGGGGGACTGCATTCCGTGTCTCTGAGCACACCGCCGCAATCGGAGCGGCAATGGCTGCCACGGAGTCCGTGTCCCCACCGAAGGACACGGCAATCTGGATCACGTCCATGAGGCTGTGCCCTTTGATGTAGGCGTGTAGGGCTGCCCGTACTGTTGCAATCCCCTGGACGGGGACAGGGGTCTGGAGAGCTTTCTCCGACCAGTCGATACCAGGAACCTGGGCGGTCAAGAAGGTCTCCATGTTCTTTTTGAAACCAATGCGATGGTAGCGGTGATGGAACATCAGGGCTGCCGCTGCTGCCGCCGCCATCCCCTCCCATGTGGCATGGGTGAGGGCTGCCTGCTGCATGGCACGATCCCGAACCTCCGCCATGTCCAGCAGGAATCCTACGGGGAATGCCCGCATCGCCCCACCGTTCCGCGTGGATCGAGGCTGTAGGGCGGATAGGAGTTCGAGCCCACGGGAATCCCCCGAGGTGCTGAGACCCGAGAGCACCTGGTGGAACCCCTTGGAATAACCTTCACGGGGATCCCTTCCGAACCCCCAGGCGAACGACGTTGCCAAATTGGCCGCTGTCCATGGCTTGCTGGAGAGCATGTGCTCTGCCAGGGCGAGAGCCATCTGGGTGTCGTCGGTGTAATGACCCTCCTGGATGCCATGCTTGGGGTGAGGAATGAAGCACTCCATCCGGTTGTGCTTGCGGACGTAGGCGGCAGAGACAAATTCAAAGCCCATGCCATAAGCGTCACCGAGAGCGCAAGCGAGCAGCGGTCCAACGATCATGACGCCATCCTCCAATTCAGGGCCTTCATGACGGTCCTCCGTGGTTGTCCCTACTACGGACGGGGAGGCAGGATTGAGCCTGGATAATGAACTTCCTGACCCCGGCCCTAATGATTCCGGGTTGTTATGTGCGGGCAAGAGGGTAACTCCCCCCGAAGATAGGGACTAAGAGGGATGTGATAACGGATAACCCCCTTGCGGGAGCCACTTTCCCAGGGAAAGACCAGGATATTAAGGTGGGTAAAGATAAGTGTCTAACACGGCGGAATCACTCAGCTTGATAGGGGGTGGCCCTACTGGCAGGGGTAAGATCCTTAATCCACGTCAAGCAGGACGGGGGGTTGTCAGCCAGGGGGATATAAAAAGCTCGCCATAAGATACGCTAGACGCCTATGGGGTCTAGGTTCGCAGTAGAGGTCGATACCCGTGTGGATGTCCGACTTCCGGGCTGACCCGAACAATCCGGGAGCATCCGGGAACAGGGGATCGCATCCGCGTAGGGGCCAGCACCAGAGAGACAAGGGTCCACCTCCCTGCCCCTACTACGCCTCGGGGGTCGAAGTTGATCCCCAAGATTTTAGATCGGGAAGCGCCCCTGATTGGGTAGCATGAGGACCAGAGCGAGGTGCGGCATGGCAAATCTGCGAGTGGTCAAGGGAGGCGAAGCCCTGGGCATGGGGCTCGCTGACTACATCTGGGTCAACGAGAAGGGCACGACCGCCTTCAAGAAGAAGACCATCCTCATCGCCAAGGACGCCAAGGGCGATCCGGTCCCCCTCATCGACCGATGGACATCCGCAAGGTGTGCGTGTGATGTAGATCACCAGGAGTTCTCGGAGCAATGTACTCAACCCGTGACCGTCCTCCTTGCCCCCTGCTTCTACCTACCCGACCCGACCCGACCGCAGCCCAACTACCTAGTGCTCTGTGAGACACGGGACCAACACGACAAGGCCGAAGTCGGCAACTACCGGAGCCTTCTTCGCAAAGCCCTGCGTCAACGGGGTCCCAAATCCAAGCTCATCTGGTTCGGGTTCGAGCAGGACTACATCCTTGCCGATACCGGGGACGATACCCACAACAACCCGTCAGGGCGTGAGTTTCTCACCGCTGAACGGCACTTTGGAGCCTGCTTCGATGCCGGACTCCTCATCCACAGCATGTGGAACGACATCCTGGCACGGACAGGCACCTGGGAGTTCAAGGTCGGGTTCCGACGTTTCCCCCAGGACCTCGATCCCGATCCGCCGTCCGCCCTCACGGTCTGTGATCACCTGGTTGTCGCCCAGTACCTGATGGAGAAGATCGGTGCGGAGAAGGGGCTCGCCCCCGAGTGGCGGAACCTGAATGCGTTCGTCTCCACCCCAGAACTTCGGGAGGCCGGGCGAAACAACCTGGCCGAGTTGGACAAGCTGGTCACCCTAGTCGAAGGAGAGGGTCTCAAGCCCATTCGGGCTGTACCCGATTCTGTCAACGGGGGGTTCCTGTGCCTGGAAGTCACGGACGGCTACCAGCAACACAACCCCTATAGCTTCGCCCTCCGTATCCTGGAAGCCGTATGGCCCCTGGAGAACAAGGGCTCACCTGATAGTTCTGAGGCTGAAGAGGAGGATGCGGGATGAAACGTCACAAGGTCGTGGTAGTCGAAGGTTTGATCGGAAGTGGGAAGACCACCCTGAGCCGGGAACTCGGCAAGGCACTCGGGGATACCACCCTGACCCTGTTCGAGCCTGATGAGAAAGGGGCTGGCAACCCCTACCTGGCAGATTACTACCTGGACTCGGCTCGCTGGTCCTTCGTCCTCCAGGTCCACCAGCTTCAGGCTCGCTACCGGATGCACCTCCAAGCCCAGTGGCACGCCCTCCAGGGCTTTGGACATGCCGTGCTCGACCGCTCCTACTTCGGTTTTTTGTCTATGCCTGCCTCCTAGTAGGAGGTGATCGCCGTGCCCGCAAAAGCCCCAGATGGTCTTCGTTGGTGTAGAACCTGTGGTGAGTATCGTCCGATCTTGGAGTTCGGGAACTACAAAGACGCCTATTGTCACCCGCACTGGATCGTGTGGAACCGAGCGAAAGCAGCACGGTTCCGCACCCAGAACCCGGGGTATGACGCCAGGAGAGCCTCACAGTGGAGAGAGGCGAACCCCGAACAAGTTCTGGAAAAGAATAAGGCGTGGGCGGCAGAGCAAAAAGCCCGGGGCTATCCAAACCTTAAAGGGTGGATTGAAGCGAACCCCGAGAAGGCACGAAAGTTGTGGCGGGAGAACGGAAAGGCATGGCGGGAAGCAAACCCTGAGAAGGCGGCGGCTCAACGTCACCGTAAAAGAGCAAGAAAGGCGAAAGCTCCAGGGCACCACACAGGTGAAGAGCTTATCACTTTGCAGGAGCAGTTTTCGGCTCAATGCGCCTACTGCGAAAACGAGGCGGACACTTGGGATCATGTGATCCCCTTGTACCGGGGTGGCACCAACTTCATCTGGAACATCGTCCCAGCGTGCCGGGGCTGCAACAGCCGCAAGCAACATATGGCCCTGGAAGCCTTTTTGACCGGACATGATATACGACCCGAGGTGTGGCAGTACCTTGAGAATGCTTTGCGCCAAGGTCAAGAACTGGTCTGCCCCGAGAGGTATATTCGGAATCCTTACGAAAAGGTATCTGAACAATCTCTCTGGGATGCAGCGAAACAGGTCTTTCTGCGGGATGGGGTAGTGACTGAAGCCGGGCTGGCTTCGGCATCGTTCGATGTATCCACTTTCCGTAGGCGTCTTGGTGGCCTTCGGAAGATCAACACTATACTGGAGGCGAAGTGAAAAAGAAAACGGTAGTGGTGGTGGGCCTCATCGGTTCCGGTAAGACCACGCTCTCTCGGGAGTTGGCACAGACACTTGATGCCCTGTGGCTGAGCGAACCGGATGAGAAGGATGACGCCAATCCATACCTTGCAGACTACTACACCGATCCAGCCCGGTGGGCTTTCTCGCTGCAAGTACATATGTTGGGGATGCGGTTGCGGCAACAACTCCATGCCCAGTGGCACGTCATGAACGGATTTGGCCACGCCGTCATGGATTCTTCCTACTGGCAGGACACGGCCTTCGCCCGTCTCCAAGTGAAGTCAGGACTGATGAGTCAGCGGGAGTTCGACACCTACACCAGCATCTACCAGGCGATGACCGCATCGGTCCTCCTCCCGAACATCTGTGTTCGGGTCCTCGCCACCCCCGAGGTCTGCAATCAGCGGGTCGCCAAGCGGATGACCGTTGAGACCGGACGCACCTGTGAGACTGCCATCGACCTCAACTACCTCAAGGGGCTGGAGCAAGAAATCGACCACATGGTTTCGGTGCTCCGCCACCAGGGCGTTCAAATCCTGGACATGCCCTGGGACGTGGACCGGGACTCACCGGATACCCGCCGTCATGCTGTCGAAGCTCTCGCAGCCCGCATCACCGCTCTCAACCCGCCGGACTTCTTCCTCGACCTGCACCGCCGCACCATCTGACTTTCTCTGAACCCCCGAAGAAACCCCCGTTACTCTAACCCCCGGCGCCTACCGGAGTTAGGCCGCTCGTTTCTTTCCCAAGGGGGTACTCAGGTGGGAGTACCCTTCCCATGCTCTCATCCTGAACTTCTCCGTTGCAGAAAAACGGTTCGGAGTCCCCAAAGAACCTCCCAAGCGAGGTTCTCCGGGGAAAAAAGCGGCAGTTGACGTTCTTTCCCAGGTTCCCAGAGAACTTCCCAGAACTCCCCATACGGTTCCGAGACACCCCCTGAGAGGCCCGTGATGGTGGTCTGCCTTCTGGGGGCAACGGGGGTTGGGGGTGAGAAAGCACCCCTACAGGATGCAGTCGGGGGTTGAACCCCCCGAAAAATGGTGGGGATAGTAACGGGGGGTTAGGTGACCTTTCCCCCATGACGGTACGCCCGAGTCAAGTTGTACTCGTGCTTCCGCCGCATGACTTCTTGTAGGTCGATACCCGCCCACTCGCAGAGGTCCAGCACCCGGATCACCACGTCAGCTAGCTCCGTGGGCACCCCCTCGGGCTTGTCCGGCAAGCCCGGATTGAAGTACGTCTCTGTCAGGGCATGGCCGTTGCGGTACTCCTCGTAGGCTTCAGCCACTTCCGAGGTGAACAGGATGAAGATGTCCCCGATGGACCGGGGCTTGTCCCACCAGCCCTTGTCCTTGGCATACTCGTGAATAGCCCTCTGCCACTCGGCGATGGTCCTGGGGCCGGGTTCTGGGTTGGCACCGTCCAGCGAGCCATACTCCTTCTCGATGGAGTTGAGGAGGGCCTCAGCCGCCCGCATCCCCCCTGAGTCGAAACCCGTCATGACGGCGTGCTTCAGTTCTCGTGCAGCTTGAAGATCAATCATCCGAACAACTCCTTGATGGCATCCTCGGCGGAACCGTTCTTCCCTGGGGCTGGCATCCCGGACAATCGAGCTTCTGCCAAGGGAAGGTAATCATCGTTCAGGTCCAGACCGATGTAGTCCCGACCCAGCCTCAGGGCTACTACTCCCGTGGTGGCTGACCCACTGAAGGGGTCTAAGACCACGCAGCGGTTCCGTTCAGGGCTAGCACATGAACAGGAGGGTCGCCAGCCCGAGGGACCTTCTTTGCCCACCATGATCCCCGTACTACTGCCTTTCCTGACCCCGCCCTTGGGCATCCGGGTCACCATCCGGGAGATCGGGGCACCACAAGCCGAACAGCACCCTTTCTCGCTAGTTCCTGCCTTGACCATCACCGCTACCAGATCCTCGGGCCAGGTGGCAAAGTGGGCCCCAGGGTAAGGCTTGGTGTTGATGTTCCAGACAGACCGCTTGTTCCTCAATCCCCTCTCAGAAACCGCCTGTTCTTTGATGGCTTCGTGGTCGTAGTAGTACCTCTCCGCCTTGGTGAGCATGAAGATGTACTCGTGAGACCGGGTGCAGCGGTCGAACACACTCTCCGGCATGGGGTTGTTTTTGTTCCAGATGACTGTCTGTCGGCAGATCCAACCGTCCTGCATTAAGGACCGTTTAACCCTTTCAGGTATACCTAACTCTTGCTTGAGACGTGTTTCATTGAATTTGTGGGTGGCTTCCTCCAGCAACTTATGATATGGTGTAAGCCCATCGGAGAGGAGATAAAGATGGCGTACACCCTGGAAACAAAGATCAGTCCCGTTATGCAACATGAGAAGGACCTCATCTTGGCTGGAAGGTCCTATGCGGAAATTGCGCTGGAGACGGGGCAAAAAGTGAACACGATCAAGGAACGGAATAGGATCCTTTACGGCCTGGATCTCCGCGAAGCCTTCCGTGCTCGTGTTGAGCGTGAGGGTATCAAAAGCAGGTACACTGCCGGAGATTCCTTTGGGTTCTGGTTCACGGGGTACTTCGATGGTGAAGGCTGTCTTACTGTCTTTTGCCGGAAACGGCAAAATTTTGAACGACGAGTTGGGGTCCAACTCGGTTGTCGTTACGATGATGTGGAAATCCTTAGACACATTCAAACAACCCTCGGAGTAGGTGTATTCTGGAATAGTTCGGCGCGTGGTTCGACTCATCCAGCATGTTACTGGCGTGTCGAGTCCGCCGCCGATCTCGCACAGGTCATCTTGCCCCTTTTTGACCGTTATCCGCTGCGTAGTAAAAAACGGCATGAGTACCCGATCTGGAGATCCCTTGTTATCAATCAGTACGTGAATACGCTTGGTGGCACATCTACACGGGTTGGTGCTACCGAAGAAGAGAACACCACCTTCCAATTGGCTATGCAGGAAATCCGAAAGATTAGACATCCCTGATCGGCATTGAATAGGTTCCGACATCTTCGGCTGGGTCCGGTTGTGTTGCCTCTTGGACCCCCCAGCGGAGAAGCCCTCGTCCCCACCGATCCCCTTCATGGGGGTGACGTAGGTATCCCCGAGGTTCAACCAGGCAACACCATCCTCCCGAAGAACTCGCCGGATCTCCCGGAAGACTTCGACCAGGCGCTGAATGTACTGCTCGGGGGTGTCTTCCAGTCCGAGTTCTGCTGGGCAGAAGAATGGTTGAAGGTGCTCAGGAATGGAGTCCTTGAGGTAGATATTCATGGTGGACGTTGGCCTTCTCGAACTGCCCGTTGGAACGTCGTGAGGTACTCATGGGACCATACTACGGATCAGCATCAATAGGGTCAATACCAAGTTCTCGGAGTTCCCGCAGCACCCTGTCTCGGTCCTCCGATGTGATGTCTGGTCGCAGGCGTACCCTCCCGGGAGAATAGCAGCGCAGCCCGTAGTAGGGGGGTGACGTAGCAACCATGTGAACGGACTTGTCTGGTAGGGAGCGGAGGCTCACCAGACAGTCCTGACCGTAGATCAGATGGGCTCGTGGGGGGTTGTCGCCGACAGGGGCAAGGTAGGTGAGTTCCTGCATCCTGGGATGTTACCCGAGCCAGCACTTCCGGCAGCGGGCCTCGTACTGAGACGCCCCCACCTCGACCTGGTGCTCCTTGTTACCCTTGTGGTAGCTCCGGGTTGCCTCCTCCCCGCACACGACACACACGGCATGGAGCTTCACCACGTCATCGGCGATAGCCAACAGATGGGGAATGGGGCCGAAGGGGTTTCCCTGGGAGTCGAGATCCAATCCCGCCACGATCACCCTCTTGCCCTGGTTGGCTAGCCGCTCGCACAGAGGCCCGAGTTCCGTTCCGAAGAACTGGGCCTCATCGATCCCGACAACTTCGTAGTCCTGAGCATGGTGCTCTATGTTCTCTACCAGCTTGAGGGGGTGCGCCTCAAACGTCGCCCCCGTGTGGCAGCCTATGTGGGTCTTGTGGTAGCGGTCGTCGGAAGCGTGCTTGAAGGCTTTGACCTTCTTCTGAGCGATGCAGGCACGACTCAGTCGCCGTACCAGTTCCACGCTCTTGCCTCCGAACATACCTCCGGTAATGACCTCGATCCGGCCTCGCATCCCTGCACCTCTCGATACGGGTTGAAGTGACGCCCGACGTGTCCTTTACCCCACTGGGCGGTCATGGGGACAGGGGGCATGGTACGCCTGGTGCCGCGAGGCAACCCGGGCCACGGAACCCCTGGGATCAGCAACCAAAGCGACGAGCATCTTCCGCAATGTCCGCACCTCCCCAGCAAGATCCCTGGGGGGCACACCATCGGTGAACCGCTCAATCCAGGACCGTGCCATCTTGGCAAGGGTCTCGGAGGGGTCACGGTAGATACCTACCTGGTCCAGGCTGACCGCCTCTTCCGCAAACGCCTCTATGGTCAGGAGGTGCTTACGGATGCAGTCGGGGCAGTGCTTGGAAGGGTGGCAGAGATGGTCCTCCAGCAACACCATCTGCTTGGCGATCTCCCGAAGATTGAACTGGGGGTGCATCAAGGACAGACGACGACGCGGCTGCGGTCCCAGGGATTGCTGGTACTGAAGGGCGGCTTCTCGGCGTTGCTGGTATGCGGTCTTCAGCATCCTACCTCCCCCTGGGGATAGACCGAATAGCGGGTCAGTCCAGGTCAGGGGCCTCTAGTCCTGCACGAGTCCTCTTGACCTTGTATCCCGCCTTGACCGTTGCTTCCACGACCTTCTTGGCGTCCTCAGCCCGCCCCTCTGCCTGGGCGACCTCAAGTTCGTTCAGAGCCTGCCTCTGCTCCGAGTTGAGCTTCATGTTCCCCGAGGCGGTCATCAGTCCGGTGTCTTTGTCTTGACGACGAGACGTGAGCCCCAAGGCCCCCGGCTTGAGCATCTTGACGAGTTGGGGGTCCATCGAGTGCAGGGCGATATCCCACTGCAAGTCCAGGAACATCCCAGCACAGACGTTGACCGGCTTGCCCCCGTAGAGGGTAGGGAGTCGCTCCTTGACGAGGGTCATCCCGGCTCGGGTCCGAAGTTCAAGGTCGAAGAAGTACACCGGGGTCGGGGCAGGTGGGCGGCTGAACGTCATCCTGAACCGAACGCCAATGCGGTGGTCCCCCACCAGGAACTTCGGCTTGTCCAGATGCCCCCAGCCGTGGATGACGAGTTGGATGTCATCGGCCTCTACCAGCCGAATGATCGCTTCCTGCTCGTCATCGGACATGGGCACGTAGAGCCCATGTGGATTCTTCCCGCCGAACAGGTTGGTGGGGTCATCCTGCTTCCCCAGACCTGTCGTATCCGTCACACCCCGAATCTTGTTGGTCATCTGCACACCCTGACGTGACATGCCCTGGGGCGTCCTTCACGGGTCCCGGCGAAGAAGATCACCTGACCCCCTACCATCGGTAGCCTGCCATCCGTGATCTCGCTCTGATGTAAATGGTAGGACACCTGATCAGCCCCCTGGATGAAACCATACCGTCGAACCGGGTCGAAGGAGTCCACCCTCCCGAGAAGCATGGCCGGAAGGTCCAGCCTCACAACTCGGGTCGCCCTGGGAGCCTTCCCTGGGGGGGTTTCAGGGTCGTACCCCACCTCGACGGCTTCACCCAGGATGGGAGGTGGGGGTGTGGGGCCCACCTGGCATTGAGGCAGGCCCGAACACCGAGGACACCGCACAGGATCTATCTCCGGTCCTGGTTGGAACGCCCCTAAATGGAAGAAGACCTCAGCACCGGATGCGTCCTGGGCGAAGCCGTAGAGCTTCTCCGGGAGGTACTTGCTGACATGCATCCGTTGCTGGGTCACGTCTACTCCGCAGAGCGGATAGCCGCGACGATCTGGGCCTTCGTCATCTCATCGCTGATGGGAATGCCCTTGTTGGCGGCGATGATGGCGAGTTCCGTCTTGTTCATCTTCGTGAGATCCGGTTTCTTCGGTGTGGCCGGAAGCGGAGGCGGGAGGTCCATGACCTTTGCCACGGGCTCGGGCTCCTCTACAGGCGGGGCATCCATCGGCACTGGCAACACCTCTACCGGCGTCAGGGGATCCTCGATGAGTGCCTCGGGCTCCTCTACCACGAACACCGTCTCCTCCAGAGGATGTGGCGGCTCGGTCATCTGCGTGATGGCGTCCAAGACGGAGACGGGGTCTTTGGACATGGGTGGGCCAGCATTCTGCTTGATCTGGCGCATCCGAGCGAATGGGGGCTTGTAGTGCGTGGACATGAACCTTCTCCTGTGAGGGTTGTCAGACGGTCAACATCCCTTGGACCAGGGCACCAAGCACCCTGCCCAAGATGTTGCCCGTCTTGTGGAAGAAATCCTTGGCGGCACTCTTGTCGTCCGCTTCGGCGTTCTGAAGTGCTGCCACAAGGTCCGAAGCCGTCCTGGGATCTGCCCAGTCGATCTCCGGCACCTTGTTCTCTAACAGGTCCATGACCGCCTTGTGAGCCAAGTCGATTCCAGCAGGGCCGTGCTTGTAGACGGCATCCGCCAGGAGTGCCAGAGCCGCCTTTTTCCAAGGCGTGTCCTGTTCACTCGCCAGGCTCTTGAGGTCCGCCTCCAGCAAGGCAATCCCGGTCTGACCCAGCACGGGCATCAGGCTATCGAGCAAGTTCTTGAAGTCCATGTGTCACCTCACTTCGCCGGGCACAGAACGCCGTTGTCCTGGATGATGGGAGGGTCCTTTGCCGGACGCTCCTCCTTGATCCCCGCCAGGTACAGGGACATCTCCTTGTGCCAGGCAGCCCTTGCCTCGATGGTCAGGATGTAGCCCGCCGCCTGCTGGCACTCCAGAGTCGTGAACTTCCTGATCTCGTCGCAGGTGCATTGCGCCTTGACAAAGCCTTTGAGCAACGCCGCCTGCTTGGTCGCCCAGTTGTCGTACTGATTCAGTTCGACCTGGTAGGTGGTCGTGTCCCGCACGACGTACTTCGTGCAACCGAAAAGCCCCAGAACCAGGGCGATGGTGATCAGAGATCGCATGGTGTTCGCCTCCTGGATAGGACCTTACCCGGCAGCCGGGGGGGTCGGGGGGTCGTCCAGCTTTTGCGGGGCGGCTTCGATCTTCAGTCCAGACAAGGTGAGGGACTTGCCTGAACTTGCTGCGATCTCGGCTACCCTGACGTATTTGTCAAGGGCAGCCTGCCCCCCGACGTAGACAGCCTCGATGAATCCAGCCACGATCACGATGGCAGTAGCGATCCCGCCAACGATCAGGTCGATGGTCCCGTTCTTCATCCCGGACACCAGGACCACCAACAAGGCGATCTTCCAGGTGACCTCCGCCACCAGGTAGGCGATGAACTTCTTGCTCTCCAGAGGCTTGCCTTCTGCCATGACCCTTCCCCCTAGTTGTTGCCGCCCCGCCGGGTTCCACCGTACTTCCCAGTGGTCCTGATACCTACCGTGTTCTGGGCAGCTTGGAATCGGTCCTCTAGGGCCTTGTCATCTGGGAGGGCATACTGCACCCACCCTGCGACCAGAGCCCTCAACCGAGTCTGCTCCCCCTCCAGCATGGTCGGGACCAGCCGGTTGAACGAATCCCGTGCAGCGGGGATCCGCCGGAGGAAGTCCACGATGTAGGCGGAGGACAGCCGGATAGGGTTATCGGGGTCGCCCTCTACCCCCTTGAGCAGGTTCAGGCCGCTGTTGTTGAACCACCATTCCATGTCAGGCTCCTCTCGACGCCTAACAGGTGCGGAACTATAGGCTCGCCAACGACACCGGGATCAGTCGTCCGAAGAACCCTGCGGGGGAGGAGGTGCGGGCTTGGTCAACAAGGCGTTCAGGTCCACGTCGTCATCCGCATGGCTCACAACCGCCGACAAGGAACGCCCCTTGAGCGTTCGAGCCGGGGCGCTGATGGGCGGTGCGACCCGACGAGGATCGGGGGTGGTAGGCTCTGCATCCCCGAAGAGGGACGCCACCCCGTCGTCATCATCAACCAGGGGCGAAGGCGTCAGGGTGACCTCGGGTTGAAGCATCTTGACTGGACCCAGAGCCGGTGCCGTCTTGACCATCTTGGGCTTGGGCGGGTCCTGCGGGGGTGGAACAGGGGCCTTCTGAGCTGCCCGGATCGCATCCATGAGCTTGAGCTTCGCCTTCCCGAACGAAGCCGCATCTATCCCCAGCCTCGTTGCCTCCTTCCTCAGGGCCTCTATCGAAGGGAGAGTCGTAGACCACTTCCGCCCAGGTCGGGATTCCGTAGGGGTTGCGGCCGGAACGGAGGCCGCATCGTAGTAGACCTCCAGCTTCACCGCACCATCGGCATCGACCACGATGCGAGGGTACCCCCGTCGATTGGAGAGCCGCTGGGCGTGCTCAGCCAGGATCTCGGTCAACGGACTCCCCTGGAGTGCCCGATTGGCGTAGTCAACCGCGATCCCCAGTTCCTTGCGGGCGGCTTGGAGCTTCTCCCAGATGGAACCCTCTTCTGCCACAGGAACGTTGAGCAAGGATTGGGCGAGGTCCTCCCGTAGAGTTTCTCGGTGGGGTGCCCGGATGTGTTTCTTTTCCATGTCGGTGGTCCTCCGGTCTCAACTTTCTACCCTACCGGGGGAGAAAATGTACCCGGCGCCCTTCGAGAATCCTCAGGAGGCATTCTCGAAGTAACGCTACGGTTTCTTTCCGGCCAGCCGGAGCGGGATCTGGGTTGCCCAGGCTTCCCGCTCCTGGGGGGTCGCCCCCAGGAGGACCCGGTTGACCTCCATCGCCATACGACAATCGGCGAGGGCTCCGTGGGCTCCTTCCGTGGGGATGCCCAGGGCGGTGCAGACGGTAGTGAGGCTGACGCTCTTGAGGTAGGGCTTCAGGTACGCCAGAGCGATGGTCACCGTGTCGTACATGTGGTAGTCCACCCGGGTCTTGATGCCGATGCGTTGGAAGGTCGCGTTGATGAACCCCGAGTCGAAGCCGATGTTCTGCCCTGCCAGGATGCAGTCCTGAAGCAGCCCCCGGCGATGGATCTCCCAGAACACCTCCTCCACGGTAGGGGCGTCCGCCCACTTCTCCGGGGTGTACCCGTTGACCTCCAGTGCTTTGGGGTGGGCGTTCTCCGGGCGAGCCATCTTGACCTTGGAACTGAAGACCGTCTCCGACCCATCGGGCCTCACTCGGATGATGGCGATGTCGAGGATATCATTGTTTTCCGGGTCAAGGCCCGTTGTCTCTGTGTCGCACCATACGAAAGGCTTGTCACTGACGGGAAGCAAAGCCATGCGGGTACTCCTGCTAAGGGGTTAGAACCTCAGCCCCCACCTTACCCGTGTGGGCTAGTTCGTGAACGTCCACCCCAGGGGCAGGAAGTCCTTGTCGAAGTCCACCGGCTCGGCTGCTTCCAGGAGGTCCAGCACCTCGTTCGCCTCTGCCTCCGTAGCGAACCACTTGGAATACGAGGTGTCGTCGTTGCCCATGATCCAGATGTGGAACGGGTGCTCTGCCGTGCCCCGCTCCGTGACCTGGTGGATCACGTCGGCGTTGCCTGCTTCGACCTGGACGAGCATCGCCCGGTGCTGATCCGCGTGCCTGGTCTTGGCAGCCAAGCAGTTGGTCAGGATCTTGGCAGCCTCTTCCTGGGACTTGGCGATGGGCTGGTAGAGGAACGTCGGATATGCGAGTCGCATATCCCTCAAGACGTAAGACGCCACGTTTCCCGCGAAGGGTCCGCCCCAGTTGCAAGCGGTCTCCGCCGTGAACTGGATGACGCCCTGTCGGAGAACGCCCTTGTTGGACTTGTCCCACTGTCCGATGAGGTTGTGGGCGGGGTGGTGTTGAAGGTAGGTGTTCAGGTTCATGCCCCTACTACGCCCGAAGGCTCCCGATTGAGCCCCCTGCGTTTTCGGGGCTCAACTTCCCAGCCCCGTCCGTAGTAGGGGCATGGAGGAACCCATGACCAGCCTGACCGATATCACCCTTGCCAACTTGAAGACCATGCCGACGTTCGACGGGGTCGCTTGGACGGCGACCGTCCTCGTCAAAGGGATGCCCAAGGCGTCCATCGAGAACCTGGGCAACGGGGGCTGTTCCATGTTCCGCCCCCTCGACGGGTCCACCTACCGTGACCTGAATGGTTGGGTCCGTGAGATGGACAAGGTCGCGGCCCAGGCTCTAGGTCGGTCGGATCCCGGCGAGAGCTTTGAGTTCCTGCTCTCCGCCACGACGGAAGGCATGACCGCTCAGGATGCCGTCCCCGCCTGCCTCAAGGCATTGGCGTAAAGGAGTCACCCATGAAAGAGACCATCATCGCCCTCGTCATCGTCGCCATCCTGGCAGTCTTCTGGGGCACCCAGTACGTCGCCCCGAAGTCCCGCACCCTGGACGCGGCTGCCCTGTGTACCATCGGCAAGGGCTACCGCCTGAACCCCAGGGACAAGGTCGCCAGCAAGGTCTTCGACCAGTGCCTGATCGAGGCCGAAGCCCAGCACGGCACGGCGCTGTTGCAGATCATCGGCTATTAGGGGGAAGTGACGAGGGTTAGGAACAGGTAGGGCTAGTCAGGGACCGGGAGCCCAGCGGCCTTGGCTTCCTCATCGAGCTTGGCGAGGTCATCCTTCCAGTTGGAGGGGCGCTTGCCGAACAGACCGATGTAGTAGACCTCGCCCAGGGACGGGTTGAAGGTCCGAGCCTGGTAGCCTGCCTCACTCTGGGGGTCTACCTGCATACGCTGCTGCGGGAATCCACGGAAGTAGTAGCCGTTCGCACCCACCGAGGCGAAGACGACGTGCCCGGTGTAGTAGTTGGCCGACCGCTTCTCCAGCCCCTTCGCACGACCTATGTAGGCTTCCACGACGATCTTCGCATCCTCGGTGGGCTTGCCCCCCGCGAAGTAGATCATCTCGATCTTGTCCGAGCCCTTGATGTCGTAGGGAGCGGTGTACTTGTAGATGCCGACGCCACGGGGCTCCATGCCGCCCGGGAACCGGACCGGAGCAGGAACACCCTGGATCGCGACCAGCACGTCCATCCCATCCGCCTCGACCACCGTGCCCGTCTTGCCGTTGTAGAGCTTGTAGTTGCCGATGTCGTACTTGGCGGCCTTGTGCTTGGCCTCCACGATCTGGACCGAGTCGCCCTTCTTGAAGCGAGGACCCGAGGTGTCCCTCTTCACCGGAGCCGAGGTCTTGATGTGCAGGGACCTCTCCACAAAGGTCTGGACCTCATGGGGTGCCATCGGAGCCTGAGTGCTCAAGACGTAGCGGGTGAACTCTGAGGTCTCCTCGGCAATGGCAACCTTGTTGCTGAAGCCGAGCTTCTGGACCATAGGCAGGATCTCTGCCGCCTTCTTCGGATCCGCCTTGGCAATGCGAAGCAGCTTGAGTGCAAGGGCAGCCTTCTTCTGGGTGCTCATCGTGGTGTCTCCACAGGTTCTGCGGGGTTGTCCCGCTGGTTGAAGTGGGGTGTCCCCCCACCATCATCCTCCCAGGTATAGAAGGGCTAACGGCTCAGGAGTATCCATCCGAAGCCCAGCCCTTTCCCTTCAGGTGAAAGGTGCTCGCCGTGATGAGCTTCTTCGTAGGCCCTCCACAGGGCTTGGAATCCCCCGCCCCTTCGGGGTCTTCGACTGGGTTCGGGCATGGCGGGTTAGGATCGACCATCTTGATGGTCTGCTCAAACTCGTAGCCGCACTTCTCACACTTGAAGTCGTAGGCGGGCATCTCAGTCACTCCCCTGTCGGCGGATTGCCAACATCTCCTCGTCCTCGATCTCCGTGGTGAGGATGACTCGGGCACCAACCAGGGGACCTGTCAGCAAGGACTCCGCAGCCCGTGCCTCCTCCTCTGTACCCACCATCTTCCAGACCGACCACCGTCCGTTGTGATCGTGTCCCGGACCCAACCTCCCCGGAGCCAACTGAAGGTGCATCTCTCGCCCACCGACGATGATGAAGGTCCAGACCCTCACGTCAGACGGGTGATCACCTGCCGGGCGGCATTCTTCCATCGGGTCATTTCCTCCGCCCCAGTCGCAGATCCCCACCCCACAAACATGACCATGAAGTCCTCAAATGGCGGTACATCCGAACAGGCCCGCATCGAAATGAGGCCCCCCTCCCCCAGATACAACGTCCTCCCACCGAAAGGACGCTTGTCGGTCGCCTCGGCGACCAGGAACAGAGTTGCTTCCTTGTACCGAGCCTCGGGGACGACCACGATGACGTGGGAGTTGTGGGCGACAGCATGGTTCAGGGCGTACTGGATGTTTGCCTGCATGATCTACCCCAGGAGGTTGTCAGCGGACAGGAGCCGCCCGGCCCAACCGACCGAACGGATGTCCACCGTGTTGACCGTCGTGACTTCCAGGATCACACGCCCCCGGCGCTGCACCTTGGATGCTAGGCCCTTGGCGATGGCGATAGCCGCCACGTCGATGAGGCTGAACGCCGCCTGTGTAGCCCCCGGACCGTCAATCTGAATCGACCACTCATGGGCTGCCAGGACAGGCTCACGAGCCCCAGGCTCAAAGGGTCGCACTTGAACCTCGAAGCCCTCTCCTCTGAGCTTGACCTCAGCCAACTCCGTCAGGCTCGCCAGGGCAGTTCTTCGCCCCTGAGTCGTGGACAGGAACTTCCAGGCTCCCATCCGCTGCTCCGCCGGAGTCATCGCCAGAAGGGCTGAACCAGACGGCTGGGCGACAGCTACCTGAGTTGGGATGTGCCCCCGGCGGTACTCCGGGATGTCCACTGCCGGGTTCTTCCCGTCAAACAGGAGATCTTCTGCCTGCCCCTTCGTAAGGGCGTGTCCCGATTGCTCGATGAGGGCCCACGCATCCGTACTCCCCTGGGCGACCTGGGTGAGGAGCTTCTGCCGCTCAGGCTCCTGGGCAGCCACCTTGTCCGCGATCTGCTGAGATGCCTCCGTGAGCATCTTGCCCAAAGCGGCGGGGTTCCGAACATCCGTCTGCACCGGGACCGCAGGCATGACCCCCCGGGGCATGGACCCTGTCCGTAGCTCCGGGATGTCGTCATCGTACTGGGCTCGCTCGATAAGAGCCGCTTCCACCTGGGGGTTGAGCCTGGGAAGCCCCCGTGCCTTGTGGACTATCAACCCCCCGTGGTCGAGAGGCGTAGCCCGCTCCAGCCCCTTGAGGGCCTCCCTGGCGGCATCCTGGAACCGCTTGGCAAGCCCAGGGTCCGCCATCATGATCTCGTTCATGCACCGCAGGGCGTCCTGCTCTGAGAGGTCCCCCGCCTTGGCTTGATCGATGACCTGTTTCAGGACCGGGTACTCCTCCACAACCTGCTCAGCAAACGCCTGGAGCATCTCATCCATCGACCACCTTCCCCTTCCCATCGGCTCCGAACTGGATCTTGGCCCCGGTCTTCACCACCGTCACCGTAGGCTTGGTAGGTGGAGCCCACGGGTCACGCTCCACGGCAGGGGAAGTACGCTGGGTTGGCTGTGCCCCGCCTCGGATGATGATCTCCCCAGGGTCAGGCGTGTTTCGGGTCTTGGGCATAGGAGGCGGCGGGGCTCGGGGGACGACAGATGGGGGAGGTGCAGGCTCCTCCGGTAGGTCCTCCTCTTCCTCGTCGTCATCCTCCAGAGAGTCATCATCATCCCCCTCTGGCTCCTCGGGCTCTGGGGTTGGGTCATCCAAGAAGACCTTGTGGGTGAGCCTCTGAACGGCGGTGTCCACGGTATCCGCAGGGGAGACCTCGATGCGGCCGTCCAGTATGGGGATCTCCGGCACGGACCAGTCGCCTCGCCGCTCGCTGATCTCCAGACGCATCGCTTTCGCCAGCAAGTCTTGGAAAGGGGCCTGAGCGATCTGAGCGTACTTTGGGAGGGTGATGTCCGCCTGAGGCATCCCGAAGAACCGTTCCCGCCAGGTGGCGTTACGAACCGCCATCGGGTCTTGCTTGGCGTACTCTGCGAGGTCGCACTCGGGACGATGGCAGCGGGTACACCAAGTCTCCTGAAAGGTCTTGGCGTCGATCTTCAGTTGCCCGCTGTTACAGTCCCGGAGGAAATCAGCCATCCTCGTCCCTGTCGCGGTTGGCCTCCCGTACCCAGGCGGCTGGCTGATGTGACCCCCGAGTCCCAGGACGACGGAAGAGCGAGTTCACCGGACGATTCCTGGGGCTCGCCTCTCCTGTAGCCATATCCACAACAGGAGTGATGGTTCCATCGGGGGAGATCAGTACCGGACCCTGGGTCTTCCAGGCGACCTTGCGGCGATGAGGACAGCCAAGGCACTTGCCCTCCTGCATCTCCATCAGCCCGCAGTCCCGCATCCAGATCCGTAGCCGGTTGTACTCATCCTCCGTGATGGTCCGCATGGTTCGGAGCTTCTCAGGGTCCTCGCCAGCCCCCAGGGGTGGATAGACCTTCCAGTGAGCACAGAGGTACGTCACCAGGGGCTTGTTGGCTGTCTCTTGTACTTTCAGTGACTTCATCGTGCGGTTCCCTCACCTGCCGTTGCAGCCTAGTCGATCTGAAGACCCAGACGAGAGGCTAAGAAGTGAAAACCGAACGGGTTGACGTAATGGTCCCGGTCGGCCCATCCCGACAGTACCGTACCATCTGGCAACTTCAAGCACAGCTTTTTCGTTCCCCGGACTTGAGGGTCACAAATAGCCTCCGCCAGCTTGGAACACACCCCTGGAGTCAAGGGGCTCCGCAAGGTGAAGTAGCAGGTATCCTGGCTGACAGTCGGCAGATACGTCTTGGAGGCCACCTGGGGTGCTGGGGTTTCAACCTCATCTTGTAGGGAAAGCTCCGGCACCTGCATCACCACCGGAGGGTTCTCTGCCAATGGCGGGGATTCGAGCAATGCAGGTGACGGAGCGGTAGGACGTGGTGATGGCGGGCTAGTAGAGACACCCCCGTCCTGCTGGCAGACCGTGAACAACGGGCGGAGGTCCTCGGGCCAGGAATGGAGCATCGCCTGCCAGGCGGCCTTCTTAGCCGGGTACTCCGCCATGTCCCTCTCATACTTCTCCGGGTCATCCCTGTACTTGGGGTCGTCCCTCAGAGGCTTCTTGGGCTCCTTGACCTTCTTGTTGCCCTCAAACTTGACCTCTCGGGCGACCATCTCGTTGTACGCCCAGGGGACCATCCAGTTAGGACCAATCTCGCAATCCGTCGTGAGTGGCACCGGCCACTTCATCCCCGAGATCAAGGGGTTGGAAGTCATGAGCGGGGTAATGACGTTGATGGCCTCTTCGAGGACGCTGCCGTGGATCTCGAAGACCAACTCGTCGTGCATGGAGGCGGTCAGCTTCACCAGGTCAGTCCAGCCACGCTTCTTGACCTCCTTGTAGACGATCCCCATCCCGATCTTGATGATGTCGGCGCCGCTGTTGTGGACGACCACCCCATCGCAGACGAAAGCGTGTACGGCATCGAAGACCTCGATGTCGTACATCTCCACCGAAGCCCCTGGGTCCACCACCCTAACCACTTGCTCGTAATCGAAGCCGAGCAAAGACGTGATCAGCGCAGGCACCTCCTGTGCGGGGAGCTTAGTCAGGTAACGGAGGCACTGGGGCTTGCTCCCTGAACCCGCCTTGAGGCGGAGCACCGCCGATTTCTCTGCACGAGGCAGAGCAGCGTAGATGCTGCTGTTGTAGACGACATCCCCGATCTTCTGGATGAGCCCCTGCGGGAGGGCGTGCCACTGCCCCGTCCAGGGATTCGGATTGATAGACGCCAACCGATCCGTCTTGCCACTCACTAGGAAACCAACCCGCTCTCGAAACGACACCCGGTCCTTGATCGACACCCTCTTGCTGTCCAGCCGCACCGTCGAGCGAATCCCGATGCTGCGGAGAAGTTTGTGCGTGTCCATGAGCAGATCAGGGTTCGTGCTCCGCACGTCCACGGCTTCGGCCACGTTCACGCAGCCGTCAGCACTGAGGTAGCCCCTCAGGAAAGCCGCCCGATGTCGTGCCGACTGGCTCCACACCGCCTCGGGCACCCGCTTGGTGTACGTGTTCCAGTCGCCCAGGCCCAGCGTGCGGCAGAATCCCCTAAAGGCCGTGTTCCAGAAGCAAACCTGCCATGTTGGCAGCCGGTCCTCACCCTTGGATCGAATCTTCTCCTTCACAGTGGAACTCAGGTTCAGAGCCCGAGCAAAACGGTCTGCATAGAACCGGGCCTGCTGTTCCGCATCAGGGCCTCCCACATGGATAATGATCCCATCGTCTCGAATGGATCCATCCCCGATGACCAGGCCCAACAACTCCCACAGGGCCTCATGATTGCCCGTGAACGAAAACCCCTTCTTGTTGTGGACGCCTTCCCCACCATCCATGAAGGCCAACGACTGCTCGGGCAGGTCTGCCCCGACAGCATCCGTGACAACCCACATCTCCGGGGTCAGGTCCTCCTGCCGCACCCAGGTCAGCCCCCCATCCCCATACACCCGGAACCGATGGTCGGGACTGGTTTGCATCACCAATCCTGACGTGAGGGCGGTCTGCATGAGGTGCTTGAGGCCAGAAGGGAAAGCCCGCCCCTTCGCCCAGTGGGTTCCCGTCCAGACATTGAAGGACTTACCCGACAAGTCCTCAATGCGCCGGACACCCAGGCTGGTTGGAACCCGGCTGTCCCCATGAAGGCAGCCCTGAATGGGACCATTGACCGAGTTCCGCTCAGCCTTAGACCGGAAGCCCCCATCCGCCGACCAGATGTCCGGCACGGGGTAGATCCGCCCCCAGGCGGTCAGGACGAAGCCATACTTGTTGGCGAACTGGTGCTGCCCAACCCACCAAGATCGCAGCCCCTTGTACGTGGCGTCGAACTGGTTCTTGATGCGCCAGCCTTCATTCTTGTCGCACCCCGTCGCCCGGACCACCGCATTGCCGCCGCCGCCGTAGCACAGGGCGAAGTTGGTGCTGTTGTGTGTCAGGAGCCCATTCGTCCAGTACAGGTGTTCCTCGTTGCCCAAGCTCAGGTCCACGCAGGGCATGTCCCCCGCAGGAATGACCCTCAACACCATGTTGGGGAGGCGAGTCCCAGGAGCCGTGTCCCGCAAACGAGCCCGCTTGCCGGGATGTTGCATGTACTGGGCGACGGCCAGAGCATCCGAGGCCCGCACATGAACGCGGTAGTACCACCGCAGGTAGGTCTTGTTCCAACAGGGCTCGACCGCAGGCGTGATCCCCAGAGCGTGCAGCAACGCCGCAACCTGACCTGCGAAGAGGGCGTCCTTGGTGGTCCAGGCGATTCCGGCATCGAGCTTGTTCACGGTGCCATCCGTGTCGAACAGGCCACCCAAAAACTGAAGC
>Ga0172370_10003264_pt1 | contig 22631 bp, 20 predicted proteins | sample LakKiv5m_FD_114538 | JGI IMG/M metagenome (GOLD analysis project Ga0172370, IMG submission 114538) | Freshwater microbial communities from Kabuno Bay, South-Kivu, Congo - kab_022012_11.5m | ecosystem: Environmental > Aquatic > Freshwater > Lake | place: Democratic Republic of the Congo...
CGCGCTAAATCCATGATATCACGAGAAAGATCCAGCCAAGGATGCGCCCGTCCGTTTGCTCGCCTTGATTCACGCGACAGGAACCGCTATGAGAGACGCCGCTGTCCACAGAGCGGCAGCCAAGCTGGGGCCCACCATGAGAGCCATCCTCTCCGCGCTCGCGACCTTGTGTCTCGGCGCGCTGCTGGGCTGCAGCCAGGCCACCACCGCTACCCAAGCCGACGCGGCGACATCGACAACAGACGTCGTCCTCGCCGATGCAGACGGCGCCGCGACCGACACGGGCCCGGACACCAAGACCGTCAGCCAGTGCAGCGCCACCTGCAGCAACGGCGTGTGCGAATCCGGCGAAGCGCCCGGCTCCTGCTCGGACTGCACCGGCTACGGCAACACCTGCATCGAGACCGCCTGCGCCGCCGAACTCGCCACCTGCAATGCCAAGCCTGGTTGCGCGCAGATGGTCACGCAATGCCTGCACCCATGCGGCGACACGCCGGCTTGCGCGCTGGCGTGCCAGCACATGGGTTCGGCTGGCGTCTCGGCCGCCTACGCTCCCCTGGTCGCGTGCATCGCCGCCAAGGGCTGCAGCACCTGCGGCGACGGCACCTGCGACGCCGGCGAGAACAGCGGCACCTGCCCCGCCGACTGCAAGGCCGCCAGCGCCGGCAATGGCCTCTGCGAACCCGGCGAGTCGCTGACCTGCACCTTTGACTGCGGCGCTGGCGATTACTTCGCCTGCCTCGCCAGCGAGTGCCCCGAAGTCGTGGCGACCTGCAACGCGGATCCGGTGTGCGCGCCGGCTCTGCAATGCTACCGCGCGTGCAACACGATGGGCTGCTTCGATGCCTGCGCGGCCAAGTGGGGCAGCGCGACGATGGCGCTGCTCAAGTGCGAGAAGCCGGCGTGCCAGACGAAAATGCGCGACGTGTGCGGCAACGGCTACTGCGACGGCGATGAGCTGTGGTCCTGCCCGAAGGACTGCCAGTTCCCGGTGCCGGTGTGCGGCAATGGCAGCTGCGAGCCCGGCGAATCGTCCAAGACCTGTGCCGGCGACTGCGGCGCGCCGACCGACGTGGCCACATGCGTGGCCGAGCACTGCGCGACGCAACAGGCCGCGTGCAAGGCCGATGCCGGCTGCGCTGCGGTCATCGCGTGCCTCGACGCTTGCCCGGTGACCTCAGAGTGGAAGGCCTGCGCCAAGAGTTGCAGCCCCGTTGGCGCTTCCCTCTGGCTATCGCTGCCCTATGTCATGTGCATCGACGGCTACGGCTGCAGGCCGGTGTTGCCGCCCTACTGCGGCGATGGCACCTGCCAGGCGGGCGAGACCGCGGCCGCCTGCCCGTCCGACTGCTACGAACCTTCACCGGTGTGCGGCGATGGTTGGTGCGCCAAGTCCGAGACCGTCGCCGGCTGCCCCCAGGACTGCGCCACCTGCGAGACCACCGGCTGCCAGCCCGACAAGGGCGGCGAGGCCATGGTCTGCTGCAAGGTCAGCGGCATGCCGATTTGCGCGTATGAGAGCGCTTGCGATTAGAGGAGTCTGCCATGGCACTTCGTTTCATCCCGCTGTTTGCCTGCTGCGCGGCGCTGGTTTCGCTGCCGACCGAGGCCCGTGCGTGTTCGCCCATGCTGTGTGTCTCGCCGCAGTTCGCGCCAGGTGCGGGCGGCGTGGTCGCCGCCGATGTGCCGGGCATTCCCCTGCGGCTCAGCCAATACCTCTCGCAGCCCAAGGCGCCGGTCGAGCTGCTCGATGCCGCCGGCAAGGCGCAACTCATTCAAGTCGAGACCGACACGGTGAGCGGTTGGAATCTGCTCAAGCCCGTCAAAGGCCTCACGCCGGGCGCGGCCTATGTCCTGCGCATGCCGGACCACTGCCAGGCGCTCGAACTGCCCGCGCCAGCGACGCCGGTGCTGACCCTGTTCCCCTTCACGGCTGGTCCACCCGCGCCAGCGCCGCAGACCATCGGCAAGCTGACGCTGACGGCGCTGCCGACCGAGGTGATCCAGGTCTGGACCTACTCGGGTTCCTGCACGGTCGGGCTGCTGGTCGGCTCGGTGCAACTCTCGCTGCAGCCCAGTGCCGAGCTGCTGCCCTGGCTGCCGGTGGCGCAGAGCGAGACCTGGGTCGACGGCAAGCTGTTTTCGAAGTCCGAGCCCGGTCACGTGCCCTTCGCCGGCGGCCCGCCGCAGCCCACGGGCTGGCCGAACGAGATCAACCATGTCGATCGCATCTTCGCCGCCTGCGGTGCCGTGCCCCAAGGCGTCGAGCCGGGGCTGGCGCTGGGCAAGCATCACCTCGACTTCCGTATCCACCTGCCCGGTTTCAACCAGCCGGCCTACCTGTCGACGGACTTCGAGTTGGCGTGTCAGCTGCCCGGTGCCGATGCCGGGTCGAGCGATGGCGCGGCCGGTGATGCGGGTGCGGCTGATGCGGGTGCGAGCGTGCCGCCGCCGGCCGCGCCCGCCAAAGGTGGCTGTTCGGCGGGGCGCTCGGCCGGTGGCTGGGGTTGGTTGCTGTTGTTGGCGCTGGGTGGGGTTTGGCGGGGGCGAGGCGGGGGCTGGCGGTGGCAGGCTTGAGGGCCAATGGGGCATCGCGGCAATGAATTGCCGCGCTACGGTTCAAGAAATCTCTTCGAGATTGATGTCAGTGCCCTCTTCCGCGCGACGACAAATCAGAGATCGAGCGATCACCTGTTGGACCCGGATCTAAAGATGCGGGGAGCAGACGATCGCACCCCTTTCCCCGTACCGGAACCACACCCATCGTCTGATCGCTCCACTTGCCCGGGCCAGAACCGTCCGCAGCCTCCGATCGCTCCACTTGCCCGGGCCAGAGCCGTCCGCAGCCTCTGATCGCTCTACTTTCCGCCCGTCAAAGCGCGAACAGCAACGCCACCTCGCCACCAGAATAAATTTGACGCCCCCTACAACCGGCGTTATGGCTACGCCAGCCAGGCATTCAACGCCACGGCATCGTGAGGGTAACGTGGGAGCACTTTCCGATCAGTCATCCGCGGGTGACGTCTCTGCCTATCTCGTTTACGTCATTGCTTCTGTCGAAGCCGACGCCGCCGTGGCCCACCACGCGCCACTGGTTCATGAGCCTTGGGCCGCGCTGGAAAAGGACAAGGCCGCGCGCATCGCCGCCGACAACCTGCGCATCAAAGCCGTGGTCAAGACCAACTTCGCCTTCAATGCAATGGCCGATACGCTGGAGGCGTTCTCCCTGGCCACCGGAGCGCATTACGGTTCCAAGACGCATCCCGGCTATCTGCGCATCTTCGCATACACGCCGGCGCAGTACGGCACATTGCCCAAGCGCGATCAGGGCAAGGCGATGGCGGATCTCGACGCGGCCATCGCCGATGACGCGACGCCGGCCGAGGTCAAGAAGGCGGCCAAGCCCTTCCAAGCGGCGCGCGCTGCGTGGTTGGCGGCCCAGGCCGATGAGGCCAAGGTCACGGCGGCATTCAAGAAGGCCGACGAGAAGACGTTTGCATCCAAGAAGGCGTGCCTCAATGGTGTCGCGCGGCTGCGCGGGCGGTTGATGGACCAGTTTCCGCGTCAGGGCAAGAAGGTCGCGCGCTACTTCCCGGTGACCAAGGGCAAGTCCAAGGCCAAGGCGGTCGTGGTGCCGCTGGTGGCGGCCAAGGATGACGAGGTGAGGGCCGGGTAGCGGCCGTTCGAGGACACGCGGCGTGATGCGCTACGCCCTGTCTCGCAAGCAAGCCAACAAACCGCGCAGATCCGCCGGCCCGCTGCGCGCCGCTTGGGTCACCATCGCCAAGTCGATGCCCTCATAGGCGTGCACCACACGGTTGCGAAAGCCCGCGGCACGCACGAGCCGTTCCGCCAGATCCTCCGGCACCATCTGGCGACGGGCCAGCGCGCGAAAGGCATCGGCATAGGTCGGCGGCGCCGGTTCAGCCAGCCGCACCACGGTCGCGATGGCCAGATCGATGGCGATCTGCACCGCCTGCCACAAATGCAGCACGACCACATCGGTGGCATCGGTGCCGGCTTCTAGCGCGGCAGGCGGCCGCGGCAGATGGGACTCGACACGCGCCAGATGGCGTTCGATGGCCGCCGCCTTCTCGGCCAGCAGGTCATGAGGCAGGACGCTCATCGCGAACCTCCGTGGGCAACAGGTGCGGGTCCGAGGCCGGCGAGCAGTGCGATTTGCGCCGCGCGAATCACCGGACCGGCGTCGCACCAGAAATCGACCGCATCGCGGCGAAAGTCGAACCATGGCTGAGAGGCGTCCTCGAACAGGACAGCGCCATCGCGGGCGACATGCCAGCGCAGGACGGCGCTGCTGCGGGCGAGATCAGCGACATCGACCGCATCGGTGCCAAGGGCATCGGCCAGGGCGACGGCGAGACCGGTTCGGTCCAAGTCTGCAGCGCCGAGGTAGCCAAAGTCCCAGTCAGACCCCGCATGCGCATCGCCCCGCGCGCGCGAGCCGTGCAGGACGAGCATGCGCAGGCCTGCGCAGCGCTGGGCAGCGGCGAAAAGTCGAGCGGCGATGGTCGCGTCTAGGGTCATGATCGCAGCGTCACTCCGTCCTTATGCGGTTGCGGCTCCGGTTCTGGATGTCGAACCCCTACTCAAACACCTTCTCCTCGACCGCCCCACTCTGCGCCGCGTCCATCTCCGGGTCCCGCACCTTGGCGCGCTCGGCCTTGTGCTCCTTGTACCACTCGGTCGCCGTGATGCTCGCCATCACCTCGCTCGTCCCGGTCCAGATGCTCGCCAGCCTCAAGTCGCGCACGATGCGCTCGATGGGATACACGTTGGTATAGCCAATCCCGCCCATGCATTGCATCGCGTGGTGCGCCACCTGCTGGCAGCTCTCGGTGACGAACTTCTTGGTCTCGGACACCAGCCTGCGCACCCTGCCCGGCGGCTCGCCCCGATCCACCGCCAGACTCGTCATGTGCACCATCGCGCGCGACGCATCGAGCAGCATCGCCGCCTCGGCAATCTGGAACGACACACCCTGGAATTCCTGGATCGGCCTGCCGAACGCCTTGCGCCGCTGCGTGTAATCCGTCGCCAGATCCAGTGCCGGCCGCGCCGCACCGATGGTCATCGCCGCCGTGCCCAGCCGCTCGGGCACCATCATGGTGTTGAAGACGGCCACGCCGCCATTCAACTGGCCGATGATGTTCTCTCTCGGCACCTTGACGTCGCGAAACACGACGCGGCTCGCGCCACCGCCGCGGCAGCCCATGAGGCCGTAGACGTAATCGGTCGATACGCCGGGGGATCGATCGACGATGAACGCGGTGATGCCTTTGTGCGCGGGTGCATCGGGGTCGGTGCGTGCATAGACCAGGAAATAGTCCGCCGCCGTGCCGCCGACGATGAAGCGCTTCTGGCCCGAGAGCAGGAAATGGTCGCCCTTGTCGATGGCGACGGTGCTGGTGCCGAAAAAGTCGCTGCCGCCGCGCGGTTCGGTCAGGCACTCGGCGGCGAAGATCTCGCCGCGCAAGAGGGGTTTGACGTAGCGCTCGCATTGCTGCGGCGTGCCATGCTGGACGATGGCGTCGCAGACCAGCTCGGCGCCGACGCCGAAGACGCAGGCGAAGATGTAGCCCAGGGCGCCGACTTCCTCGATGGCCGCCGAGGCGCCGACCCAGTCGAGGTCGCGACCGCCGAGGGCTTTGGGGTAGCGGCAGCCCATCAGATTGAGGCGGCCGGCCTCCTGCAGGAACTCTGTGGGGAACTCGACCTTGTCGGCATCCATGTCGAGCACGAGCTGGCGCGGCACGCTGCGGATGAAGGCGCGCACGTCGTCGCGCAACTGGCGTTGGTCGGGGGTGAGGAGGAAGTCGTGCATCGTGGGGCTCCGCCGGCAAAAGGCGGGCTACGGTCGCGCGGCAAGGTGCCGACGTCAACCCTTGAATCTCAGCAGCCCGCCTGACAGAGTACGCGGCCCAGTCTGGAGGCCCCATGCTCGTCCTCGGCATCAACTACTCGAACGACTCCGCAGCCTGCATCATCCGCGACGGCGAAGTCCTCGGCGCCTCTCAAGAGGAGCGCTTTTCGCGCGTGAAGCACGACCGCAGCTTTCCCACCCGCGCCATCCGCTTTTGCCTGGATCGCGCCGGCGTCACGCTCGAAGACTGCGACGCCGTGGCCTTCTTCTGGAACCCCGGCATCCATGCCCAGGTGTTTTCCGCCAAGCAGAGCGCCATGCCGCGTCACCATCTCGAGTTCCTGTACAACGTGCCGAACCACTTGCTGCGCGCCTTTCCCGGCGATCCGGTCGAGGAACTCGAGCAGATCTTCCGCATGAAATCCGGCAAGACGCTGCACATCCATTACGTCAACCATCACCTGTGTCACGCGGCGTCGACGCTGTTTCGTGCGCCGTTTGACGAGGCAGCGCTGTTGACCGTCGATGGCTACGGCGAGCGCGCCTCGACGCACATCGCCATCGGCAAGGGTTTGGACATCCAGACGCTGGCGACCATCGAGTTCCCGCATTCAGTCGGCAGCTTCTATGCCGCCTTCACGGAGTATCTCGGCTTTGCGCCGAATTCCGGCGAGGGCAAGGTCATGGGGCTGGGCGCCTACGGCAGTCCGAAGTACGCCGACACCGTGCGCGAGATGGTGGAATTGTACGACGACGGCTTTCGCATCGACTTGCGCTACTTCAGCTATTACGTCGAACGCGAGAAGCGCTACTCCGACTTGCTGGTGCAGCGATTGGGTCCGGCGCGCAAACCGGAGACAGCGCTGGAACAGCGCCACTTCGACATCGCCGCGAGTTTTCAACTGGTCACCGAAGAGATCCTGCTGCATCTCGCTGGCATCGCAAAGCGATTGACTGGCATGAAAAACCTCGGCATGGCCGGAGGCGTGGCCCTGAATTGCGTCGCCAACGGCCGCATCGCACGCGAATCCGGTTTCGAACGTTGCTTTTTTCAACCCGCGGCCGGTGACAACGGCACATCGCTCGGCGCCGCACTGTGGGTCACGCACGGCATCCACCGTGTGCCGCGCCGCAGCGACCTGGAGACGGTCGACACCCTCGGCGTCGAGTTCAGCGATGCCGAGATCGAGGCAGAATTGCAGCGCGCCGCCCTGCCCTTTGTGCGCCTTGCCGATCCGGCAGATGTCGCAGCCGAACTCATCGCAGACGGCAAGATCATCGGCTGGTTCCAGGGCCGCGCCGAATTCGGGCCGCGCGCCCTGGGCAACCGCAGCATCCTGGCAGACCCTCGCAAGGCCGAGATGAAGGACATCTTGAACGCCCGTGTCAAATTCCGCGAATACTTCCGGCCCTTCGCACCCAGTGTGCTCGCCGATCGCATGGGCGAATTGTTCGAACCGGTGTGCGATTCGCCCTTCATGCTGCAAGCCGTGATGACGCGGCCGGACAAGCGCGACGTGGTGCCGGCCATCACCCACCAAGACGGCACGGCGCGCGTGCAGACGGTCACCCGCACATCCAATCCTGCGTACTATCGCCTGATCGAACAGTTCGCCGCGAGAACCGGCGTGCCTTGTGTGCTCGACACCAGCTTCAACATCCGCGGCGAACCGATCGTCAACAGCGTCGCGGATGCCCTGAAGTGCTTTTTCACCACCGACATGGACGCACTGTTCGTCGGCTCGTTCGCCTTGGCACGCTCGGACGCCATGCAAACGCGGCTGCGCGAGCACGCTTGAATCCAAGTGGTTGCCCGCCCTCGCTAGCCGAGCGCGCCCCAAGGCGCGATCCTGTGCACCGGAGGCAACCATGTGGCATCGACGCAAACGACGCGCGGTCGGCTGGAAAGACATCACTTGGGCCGGATTGCTGGCCGTGACCTTGTACGCCATCACCAGGCGCGGGCGGGCAAGGCGCGCCGTGCCCACTGCGGCGGGCCAGCCGGATCGCTTCGGCGAGGGCCGCGACATCGTCGATCAGGCATCGTGGGAGTCGTTTCCGGCCAGCGATCCGCCCGCCTGGTAGTGCACGGCAACCTATCCGTATTGCTGCAACCACATGCCGCGCATCGGGTGATCGCTCGCTGCTGCCTGCGCCTTGGCCTGGAGGCCGTCCACCGCGACGCGACGCAGCGTCACGGCCACGCCGCCGCCTTGCACTTCGATCGTCGCGTATTCCGCATGCGGCATCGGCGTCGGCTGCCGGCCGCCGACGTACTCGAGAAACGGCACGCCGACACTGCCGGGATTGATCAGCAGCATCCCGCGGTGCTGGCGCAGCATCTGGATGTGCGTGTGACCGCAAGCGATCGCCGTCGCGTGCCGGCCTGCCAGCCGCACATCGACCTCATCCGGCGGCGTCGTCGCCAGCAGGTCCTCCATGTTCGAGCGCGGCGTGCCGTGGCATAGCAGCAGCTTCGATCCGCAGCCCAGATCCACCTCGGCGCTGTCGCGAAAGGACGCGAGAAACGCCAGATGCGCCTGCGACAGCCGTTGCCGGCACCACGCAATGCTCTGTGTGATCACCGGCGCTTCGGTATAGCCGTGGACGAGATCGGGGTCGAGCAGGAAGGCATCGTGGTTGCCCTGGATGCAGATGCAGCCGATTGCCTGCAGGGTTTCCACGACCTGTACCGGTGCCACGCCGAGGTTGGCCACATCGCCAAGGCATGCGATCTGATCGACGCCGACGCGGGAGATGTCTGCCAACACGGCGTCCAACGCGACGGCGTTGCCATGCAGGTCGGAGAGGAGGGCGATGCGCATGGCTGCCTCGGTATCGCGAAATTCACTGCTGATCCGTGACGCTAATGCACATGACGCGCCTTCGCAAGCGCGTCACGAGGATGTTGCACGATCGATTCACGCTTGCGGCGCTGCTGGCCACGCGCCCGAAATCCAGCTGCAACGTTGCCCGGCCTTGACCACCGCGGGTCCGGTTCCGTAGCGTGCGCGCTGCCGGCGGCTGCTCTTGCCGTCGCTGCCAGCGTTGCGGAGCCTCCATGTCGCGGTCGGTGTCGCCCTGTTTCTCGGTTCTTGCCGCCTGTGCGCTGCTGGCCGGCGCGTGCAGTACACCGGCCAACTCTCGGGGTAGCTTCCCGTTTCCTAGGCAGCAGCCGGACAACGTCACGTCGAGCGAGGACGCCGCCGATGCGCCGGACGCAGCGGTTGCCGCGCCAGACGCGGTGACTGCCACACAACCGGACATCGTCGTCTCCGACACGGCGGTTTCAACATCCGATGCCGCAACGGGGTATGACCCGTGTGCACCCTGCGTTGCCGAAGACGAATGCCCGACCTCGCAGCGTTGCGCCCAGATCATGGGCAGTTCCTATTGCGCATGGGATTGTTCCGTCGGACCCGGATGTGAAGACGGCTCTGCCTGCATCGCCGCTGCCGACACGGCGGGCCAGCAGATTCAAGTGTGCGTCCCCCTTGTCGAAATGATTTGTGGCGGCGGCACGATCGACGGTCCCGATGCGTCGTCGGTGGATGTCGTCAGCCCGAAACCGGACGCAGCCATCACGTGCCCCGGCTACGACTTCCCCGGCACGCCGAGTTGCTGCACGTGCAAAGGCTCGAACTGCGATCCAAATGGCTGCTTCGGTGGCTGGCTGTGCAACACCAAGACCTGCAAGTGCAATACCTTGCCAGTCCAATGCGGCGGCGCGCCGTATGACGCAGGCAGCACGCAAGACACGTCGGCCAACTGCGGCGCCCTCGACAGCCCACCCAAGCCGAGTTGCTGCGCGTGCAAGGGCACGAACTGCGCGCTCAACGGCTGCTTTGGCGGCTGGTTCTGCAACCACGACTCGTGCAAGTGCCAGCCACCTCCCGACCCGGCGACGTGCGGCGGCGTCGTCGATGTGATCAGCAGCCCTGATGTCGCGCCCGCCTTCGATGTCACGGCGTCGGACGCGGGCGGCAGCGTCATCCCGCCCAGCGGCGGCACGCTGGACCACCTCGACTTCGCGATCGTCGGCGACACGCGCCCGCCTTCCAAGAACGGCAACAGTTTCTATCCGACCGCGGTGATCACCAAGATCTGGCAGGATGTCCAGGCCGAGCTGCCGCATCTGCCCTTTGCCGTGACCACAGGCGATTACCAGTTTTCTTCGCCTTCCTCGAACAATGCGGCGATCCAGCTCGATCTCTACCTCGCCGCGCAAAAGAACTTCACGGGCACGGTGTTCCACACGCTGGGCAACCACGAGTGCACGGGCGCGACCGCTTCGAATTGCGGGCCGGGCAATGCCGACGGCATGCCGCTCATCTATCAGACTTTCTTGCAGAAGATGCTGGTACCGCTCGGGGTGCAGAAACCGTATTACAGCCTGCACATCCAGGCAAAAGACGGCAGTTGGACGGCAAAATTCGTGTTCGTCGCGGCCAACGCCTGGGATGCAGAGCAATTTGTCTGGCTGGAACAGCAGATGGCGCAACCGACGACCTACACCTTCGTCATGCGGCACGAGGCGAGCTACGCGGCGCAGGCGCCAGGGGTGTCGCCCAGTGGCGAGATCATCAAGAAATACCCGTACACACTGCTGATTGCCGGGCACACGCACACCCTGACGTACTCGGCGCCAAAACGCGAACTGGTCGTCGGCAATGGCGGCGCGCCACTGGCGACGGGTGTGAATTACGGTTACGTGGTAGCGAGGCAACGCCCGGATCTGGCGCTGGAATTCAATGCCTATGATTACGTGACCCACGCCGTCGTCGTCGCCTTCGCGGTCAACCCAGACGGCAGCACCGCGAAATGACGCGCCTTGCGCTGGTGGCGCTGACCCTGCTGCTGGCGTGTCACCGGCCGGCGCCGCCCCTTGCGCGCAAAACTGAAACGAAACAGGAGGCTGGCGTGCTGCGGGTGCCGTTCGCCAAGTCCGGCGTGGCGATCGATCGGCACGACGACGAACTCGCCTGGCAGCGCGCCGCCACGACCGGGCCATTGCAGGAGCCAGGTCGCGCAGTTCAGGCGCGGCCCTACTCCCTCGCGCGGCTGCTATGGGACGAAAAAAACCTGTATTTGTCGCTCTATGCCGCGGATCAGAACATCCAGGCGCCGGATCGCGGCCAGGACGCGCCGCTGTGGCTGCATGATGCTTTTGCGCTGCGACTTCAGGCAGATGTGCCGCGGGCACCGCTGTTCCTGCTCGACGTGGCACCATCTGGCGCGGTGACGGATTTGCAGCAGCAACCGGGGGCCCGACCGACCGCGACCTGGCACAGCGCGGCGCGTGTCAGCGTCGACGTGGATGGCAGCCTCAACGATCCGACCGGCGAAGACGACGAAGAGTGGGTGGTATTCATGGCCTTGCCGTGGCAGTCGCTGGGCATCGCGGCCAGGCCCGGGCTGCGCCTGCGCCTGGGCATGGGCCGCTGCGATGTGCCCAAGAACGGCACGCGCCGTTGCGGCGAATGGGGAGGGCCAACTACAGAAACTCCTCAAGGTTTGATCGAGCTTGGTCCAAGATCAGTGAAGTAGTACATCAAGTCGGCGCGAGCGGCATCGCATTGCCGCCGGGCTGCAACTCTGCATTGCCAACGCAGCAGGACCACGGCAGACTCGTCCTGGCACGCGGCCGCGCGGCCAGGGAGAACCAGCGAATGACCGGCGAGTCGATGGCAGCCGCCGCAGCACAGACGCAACCTACTGTTTCCATTGCCGTACACACCCTGAGGCGGGAGTACGCCTGGAGCGGCGAAGCGCGATCGCTGCGCTACCTGCGCCTGACACTGCAAGGGACCGAATTCGAGTTGGTGGCGGGCGCGGGTGGCATCGATCTGCATGGTTCGCCGCTCAAGCTCATGACCGACAACGCGTTGCGGCGCATGGGGCGTGCCGGCCACGAAGTCTGGCACGGCGCTGACATGCTGCTGCTCAAGATTCCAACAGCGGGACAGTTGCCGATGGCGCTGGCTGCGAGTCACGGTTTTCCTGGCCGCCGCATCGTGTGGATTGACGGACGCGTGTGGCAGCCGCTGCCGCCGCGATCGCTGGGCAAGCTGCTGGCGACGCAACTCGCGCTGACCGCAGGCCGTCTCACGCTGGACCGGCCGCAGTGGATGCGGCTTTCCTCGGGCGAAGAGGCCGACATCGTCGTGGCCTCGCATACGCAGCGTCAGGATCTCGCGCCGTGGCTGACGCCGGGTCTGCGGGTGCACGTCATTCCCAATGGTTCCTTTTCGGGCAAGCCACCGCTGCGTCCACAGAGAGATGCCGAACGCCCCTTTACGGTCGGCTACTTGGGAAATGGCTATCAGGTCAAAGGTACGGGCGATCTACTGACTGCCTTCGATCTGCTGCGACCGCGCAACCTGCCCATTCACGCGCGCTTTGCGCTCAGCGGCCTCGAAGCAGCCGAGCTGGGGCAGGAGGCCGGGCGCCGCGGCCATGAGGTGGTCGGCCTCGTCAACCCTCAGGAATTCTTTGCCTCTATCGATCTGCTGGCGCTGCCACTGTGGAGCGACGCCGGCACGATGGTCTTTCCGAACGTCCTGCTCGAGTCGCTGTACTACGGCGTGCCGGCGGTCGTCTCGGATCTGCAGGTAACCCAAGAGATGTTCGGCAGCGAGGCGTTGGCGCGCTTCGTGCCGCCGCGCGATCCGCAGGCGCTGGCGCGAGCGCTGGCCGATGCCGTGGACAACCCGAGCGAGTTGCCACAGCCCGAAGCGCTGCAGCATCACTTCGAAGCGCACTTCTCCGAGAAGATCGTGCGCACGGCGTGGTTGCGGTTGCTGCGCGGCGAGGCGCCGTATGCCTGACCCGCGACCGCCCTCCGACCTCCACACCACGCCGAGTGAGGACCTGCGCCGTTTCGACAGCGGCGGCGGCCGGTATGTGCACGAATCCGAAGCGGCCATGGTGCGCGACCTGCTGGCCACCGCTGCCTTGCCCGCCAGTAGCATCGTCCTCGACTGCCCGACCGGAACCGGCAGATTCATAGGCCTTTTGCACCGCCTCGGTTTTGTCGTGTGGGCACTGGATGCCTCGCCTGCCATGTTGGAAGCCGCCAAACAATTCGGCGCCGAGCGTTACCTGCACCGGACCGCCGAGGCGATGAGCCTGCCCGATGCCTGCGTCGATGCGGTGCTGATGCACCGGTTCCTGTGCTATTTCGAGCAACCAGCGCCCTTCCTGCGCGAGGCCATGCGGGTGCTGCGCCCAGGCGGCGTGCTGCTGGTCGACGCCTGCGGATGGACGCCGCGCGCCTGGGTGCCCGAGGGCCGCGCCTGGCTTGGCGGCCGAGTCCACGTTCACACACCGGAGGAAGTGCTCGACTGGACAGCGCAATTGGGCTTTTCGCTGGAGCGCCGGGAGCCCTTGTTCCTCCTCGCGCCCTCGGCCTACGGATTCTTGCCGGAAATCATGAGCCGCAGTGTCGAGTGGCTCGGCGATCGGTTGGCGCCGCAGCAAAAGACCAAGACCTACTTCCTCTTGCGCAAGCCCGCCTGATGCACCGGACCACGCTTCTGGCCGCCCTGGCCGTTACCGCGCTCGCCATGGGCGCCTACGCCAACAACCTCGGCAACGGTTTTGCCATGGACGATGCCTATAACATCGTCGAAAACGCCGATATTCGCGACCCAGCCAACATTCCCGCCGCCTTCACCCACGCAGTGGGATCCAGCTCGCAGAATGCCTACAACCGCAGCATCGGCAGCCAGTTCTGGCGTCCCGTCGCGATGGCCAGCTACGCATTTGACTATCAAGTGTGGGGCCTCAACCCGATGGGTTACCACCTGACCGGCAATTTGTTGCACACAACCATTTCCGTCTTGCTGCTCTTGCTGCTGCTGCAATGGGCCGGTCTCTGGCCGGCGTTGCTGTCCGCCGTCTGGTTCGCGGTCCACCCCGCGCACACCGAGGCCGTTGATCTCGCAACATACCGCACCGAGTTGCTGGCCACCGTGGCCTGCGTCGCGGCGCTGCTGCTGTTCGCGCGCGACGCGGGACGACGCAACCCATGGATCGTCCTGGTTATCTCCATGCTATTCGTTCTGGGCCTGGCCTCCAAGGAGACGGCCGCCACCCTGCCCGCCTGGCTGCTGGTCGCTGACGTGCTGCTGCACCGCACCAAGCGGCCCTGGCTGCTGCTCTATGTCGCGCTGACGCTCCTGCTGCGTGGCTGGTTCCTTCTGCGCCACCTGCTGCAACTCGAACCGTCGCAGGTGCAATTCTTTGCCGGATTGACGCCTTGGCAGGTCCTGTGCAGCGTTCTGAAGATCTACCCGACCTACCTGCGCCTGCTGGTCTGGCCGTGGCCGCTGACGCCCTTTTACGATTGGACGATTCTGCCCCCCGCAGTCTCGCTGGCCGATTTCGGCGCGCTGCTCGGGTTATTGCTGCTCGCGGCGACGGTGGCGCTGATGTGGATTCTCGCTCGGCGCAGACCGCTTGTTTCAATAGGGCTTTCCTGGTGGTTGTTGGGCCTTCTGCCCTTTGCGCAAATCGTCAGACTTCCTGTCGGCGCCGCCGAACGATTTCTGTATTTTCCCTCGGTGGGAATGGCGCTGGTTCTGGCCGCCCTGGCCGCCGAGGTGCAGGTGCGCGCCGGCTTGCCGCTGCGTCGGGTTGCACTGATCGCGTCTGGCGTTCTGTTGGCGCTGCTGCTTGCAGTCACGCTGCACCGCAACCCCGATTGGCGCGACGACACGACGTTGCAGGAAGCGACGGTGCGCGGCTTCCCGGGTTCCTTCAATGCGCACCATGTGTTGGGACAATTGTACGTCAAGGCCGCGCGTCACAAGGACGCCGAAGCGCACTTGCGAACGGCCGAGCTGCTATTGCCGGGCGTCGCGGACAACGGAATCTGGCTTGCCCGGGCGCTGGTAGGCCAGGGCCGATTGGACCACGCACAGGCCGTGCTGCACGGCGTGCCGGCAGACGCGGCGGGGCGAGCAGAGTTGTTGGACGAGATTCGCCGCCGCGGTCCTTGACGGGATTGCCCGGGCGCATCGCCCCCACGACCCCTGGCAGTTCCGCTCTGGCGGCGCGTCAACTGCAATGTCCAGGCAAGCTTGACGCGGGCGGCTGCCAACAAGTGCCGGGCCTGGCTAGCATGCAGATGCGAGTCCGCGGACAGCGCCTGTGGATTGGACTCTTGGAGGTGGCGTGGACGACCGACCGCCGCGACTTGGCCTTGTCCTGACGGGTGGCGGCGCTCGCGGCGCCTACCAGGCCGGCGTTTTGCACGGCATTGCCGAAATCCTGGATGCTGCGAATTTGGAGGGTCGATTCGAAGTCCTGTCAGGCGTATCGGCCGGCGCGGTGAATGCCGCGTTTCTCTCTGCGCAGTCCACATTTTCCTCTGCAGCCGAGAAACTTCGCGACCTGTGGCGGAACCTGTGCGTCGAACAGGTCTTTCGCACCGATACCGCGGCGTTAGCCCGCCTTGGCGCGCGATGGATGGTCGATATCGGTCTGGGCGGCCTCGTCGGCACCAGCCATGCCACCCACCTGCTCGATGCGTCACCGCTGCGCACCCTGCTCGCTCGAGCCATCGACTTGAACCAGATGCGGATTCGCATTGCGCGTGGGGAGTTGCACGGCCTGAGCCTGTCCGCGACCTCGTATGCCACGGGCGCATCGGTTCATTTCTTCGAAGGTGCGGACGTGATTCGACCGTGGGAGCGCAATCAGCGCCTCGGCGTGCGCACCGTGCTGCAGATCGATCACATTCTCGCGTCGACTGCAATTCCATTGCTATTTCAGCCTGTTCGCATTGGCAGTGTCTATTTCGGCGACGGGGGCATCCGGCAAGTCACGCCGCTGTCGCCTGCCATCCACTTGGGCGCCGAACGCATCCTGGCCATCGGCATTCGCCATGCCGCGACAGGCTCCTCGACACGCATCGTCAACGAAACCAGCAAGATGACGCACGTGACCTTGGCGGATGTCGCGGGTTCGGTGCTCAATGGCATTTTGCTGGACGCGTTGGAACTCGATGCCGAACGCATGACGCGCGAAAACGACGTCCTGGCGCTCTTTGCTACCTTTGCCAGCGAGATCGGCATCCATGGCTATCCACTGGGGCTGCGCCACGTTCCACTGGTGGTCATCCAGCCGTCACAGGACCTGGGACGTCTCGCCGCCGATGAATTCGACCGTTTTCCCGCGACGCTGCGCTACCTCTTGCGCGGCCTCGGGACATCCAAGGAAAAGGGCTGGGATTTGCTGAGTCACCTCGCATTCGAGCCAGCCTACACCGGGCGGCTGCTGGACCTCGGACACAGCGACGCCCGCGCCATTGCGCCGGCGATTCGGGGATTGTTCCGGACATAGATTTCTCCGCACCAGCCAGCCGCCGACACTTGTCAGCCGAATGGGCCGCGCGCCGCCCGGAAGCGTGTCACCGACCGTTCGCTCAGATCCCACAGTTGCCGGGCGGCACCCTCGTCGCGGGCCAGCGCGGAGGTGGACGCGGCCCGCTCACCTCTGAAATAGCCACCACTTTCCGCGGGTATCTGCCCAACGGAGGCGAGCCAGGTTGCTGTCGTCGCGCCCACGGTCGCATCGACGCCGAAGCGACGCAGCAGCCAGTGGCCGACCTTGACGCGGTCCAGATCGTGAAATGCCCTGCCACTGCGCAAGAGCCCGCCGTGCAGTGCAAATGCGCCGACATTGCGCTCGCGCAGGTTCTGGGCCAGCAGCCGTGTGAACAGCAGCGAACAGAGCGCGGCCGAGACGTGCGCCCGCCATGCACCATAGCGTCGCGCTTCGAACAGCGGATCAGCGAAAGACATCGCTAACTTGTGCGCGTCCGAGCTGACGTTCAGGATGCGCGCGCCGGGCGGCATGAAATCGAGCAACCCGGTGGTCAAGGCGAAATGTCCCAAATGATTTCGGGCGAAGCTGAGGTCGAGGCCGTCGGGACTCAGAGACTTGTCGCGGACCTGGCTGGTCGCGGCGTTGAGAAGGACGTCGACGCGCAGGAATGTTTCCTGGATTTGGCGCACTGCGGCGTCGACGCTGGCGAGCGAATCAAGCTGGCACGGCACCACCTCGCAGCGCGAACCTGGGTATTTCTGGGTCCATGTGCTGCTCAGAATCTCTGCCTGTGCGATGTCGTCCGCGAGCAGAACGACGCGCGCCCCTTGGCGGACCAGGCGTTCCGCGGCGCCTCTGCCGATGCCCGTCGTGCCGCCCGTGATGAAGACCGTCTTGTCGTGCATCAACCCGTCTCCTCTGGCAAACCTCTGGCGGCCGGCCCATGAGGCTACGGCGCTCGCGGGCGGCCTGCAAGCGCCGATCGCAGCGTCGATCACTGCGCCGGTGGCGCATCGTCTGCTGGAGCCCAAGGCCAGGGCGCAGGCAATGACAAGACAAACGCCGCGACTGCGCGCGCTTGGTCTGCAGCCAGATGGGCCGATGCCGGGTGACGGTGGCCCGGCACGACGTCCGGCTTGGCGCGCAGCAGGGCCTCCACGTAGTCCGGCCGCAGGCGGTCGCGCGCGCCGTCCAGGGTCGGTCCCTTCATCGTGCCGGTGCCGGCACCAACGTGGCAGGCGGCGCAATCATGCTGAGCATACAAGACCTTGCCGCGCTCGACGTCGCTAGCGACTGGCGTCGTTGCGGCGCCGACGGCATCGTCGCCGAGGCTGCTCTCGATCCAGTTGGCCAACCGTTGCGCCTGCGCCGCCGACAGGCCCAGCAGCGGCATCCGTTCCGCCTGATCCATACGCACGGTCACGGGATTCTGCAGGAAGCGATCGAGCCACGGGCGACGCAGCCGCGCGCCCGCCTGATCGAGGGGCACGCGCGCCACGTCGCCACCCTGCCCGCCCAGCTGGTGGCAGGACAAGCAGCGAAACCGCGAGATCAATTGCCCTGTCTCGCCCGGCGGCACGTGCGGCGGCGCGGGATCGTGGCGGCGAACCCAGGGCTCAGGCGGCGCCGTCGCGTGCGAAGCGGCGAGGGCGATACCGAGATCCTGGGCCTCGTGCAGGGTCACGCCGGGAAAGGTCGGCATGCGCGCAGGCTGCGCGCCCTTGACGTCGAACGCCTGCGGCGTCAGCACCTTCTGGGCGACCCAATTCGGCATGTCGACGAGGCGGACGCCGTCCGCGCGCACCGGCTGGTCCGCGGCGCGGCGATCGCCGAGACGGTCGAGCGCTGGGGCGACAGCTGGCGCGCGCTTGCCAGCGACCAGATGACAGCCGCCACAGCCGAGATCGACGAAGAGTTTCTGACCTTTGCCGGCAAGACTGGCCGCGGCCGGCACGGCGTTGGCCTGCCACGGCGGCACGCCGCTGTCCGGCACCCATTGTTCGGCGGCGTAGGCGACGATATCCGCGGCATCCTGGGCTGCGAGACGAAAGCCCGGCATACGTGTGTGCGGTCGCAACCGATGGGTATCAATCAGGTAGTTGAACAGCCACACGGGGTCGAGCTTCATTCCGGCAAGCCCAAGGTCGGGACCGAATTCACCGCCGCGTCCCTCGAAGCGGTGGCAGGTGGCGCAACGCAATGTGGCGAGCGTCGTGCGCCCGCGATCCGAATCACCTTGCACTTCAGTTGGCGCAGCAGCGAGTTGCACGCCGGGCAAGGTCCAGAGGTAGGCGACCAGCGCTTCGATCTCCTCGGGCGCGAGACGAAAGGTCGGCATCTTGTGGCGGGGATCCACCTTTGCGGGGTCGGCCAGCCAGGCGCGCACCCAGTCGGGTCTGACCTTGTCACGCAGGCCGTCGAGTTCCGGCGCATGATCGGGCGGCGCCACGCCGGGGATGACGTGGCAGCCCGTGCATCCGCGCGCGGCCAGAGCGTTGCGCCCGGTGGCCAGGCGCGCTTCGGGCGCGTCGCGACCGAGGTGACAGGCGCCGCACGCTGCGCTGCGTTCAGCCTTGGTCAAGAGGGGTCGTTCCCAATCGGGAGACACCGCGTGCGCCGCCCGCTTGTCCGTCGCAAGTCCCTGACCGCCATGGCATGGTGTGCATCCGAAGCGGTCCACCGGGTGGCGATCCAGCAACGTGCCAGGGTGTTGGGCTTCATCGTGGCATGTCACGCAGCGATCGACGACGCCGAGCGCCGGCACGAGGCGCTGATCGGTGTTCAACGGCCGGTCGTATTCGCGCGCGACGGCCACGCCGACCAAGGCGACGATGGCCAGCGACGACGCGGCGAATGCGGCATGCAGCCACCTGTCTTTCTGTGGGATCATGGCGATTCCTTTCGATTGGCCAGCGAAAGCATCAGTAGGGCCACCACATCAAGGCCCATGCCGGGCCGCGGAACAGCGTGCCGACGACCGTGACGGCCACGAAGAACGTCATCACGACGACGAAGATGGAACACGCCCACCGACGCTGGCGTGCGAAGTAGCGGCCAACGCCGTCGGGATGGCGGTCCAAGTACGGAACGGCGCACAACACCGCCACGGCCAGTGCTGGCACGAACACGCCGCCCCAGAATGCAGACCAGTGTGCAAGCTCCTGAATGCCAAGAAAGTACCACGGCGCCTTGGCCGGATTGGGCGTGCGCGAGGGATCAGCCAGCGGTTCCAGCGGCGCGTTCGCCACCAGCGACAACAGCAGCAACACGGCCGTCGTCGCCAGACCGACGATGAATTCGCGATAAACGAGGTGCGGCCAGGCCGGCAACAGGTGATGTCCGGGCTTGTGGCGATCCGACGCGGCATCGTGCTCGGCCATGACGAGCCCGCCATCCTTGCGCACTCGGAACAAGTGAAAGCCGACGAGACCGAACAGGAACACGGGCAGGACAACGCAGTGCAGCACATAGAAGCGCAAGAGCGCCGCCTCGCCGACAGTCGCGTCGCCGAGCAGCAGCACGCGCAGCGGCTGGCCGAGCCACGGAATCGCACCGGCCATGTTTGCACCGACCGTCACCGCCCAGAACGCCAGTTGATCCCACGGCAGCAAGTAACCGGTAAACGACAGCGCCAGCGTCAAGACCCAAAGGCCGACACCGGCCACCCAATTCGCTTCACGCGGCGGCTTGTAGCCCCCCGCAAGGAACACGCGCAGCATGTGCAGCGTCACGATGGCCACCATCGCGTGTGCACCCCAGCGGTGCAGGTTGCGCGTCACGATGCCGAACGGCACGACGAAGGCGAGATCCTTCATCGAGCGCCATGCGACGTCAGGATGGGGAAAGTAGTAGAACATCAGGTAGATGCCGGTCAGTGTCAGCAGTCCTGCCAGCACCACTGAAACCACACCCAACGCCCACGACGCGCGAAACTTGAGGGACGCAGGCCGCACCTTGGGCGGATGCACGTGCAGCGTGATGGACGACACCATCGCTCTGACAGCCGCGCGATCGTCCTTCGGCCAGCCGACGCGGAAGATGGACGCATGGATGTGCTGGAAGAGCTTGCGCATCGGCTACCCCACCTTGGTGCGGTGATCGGGCGAGGTCGGTTTGTCTAGATCGACGATCAGCCGGCCGCGCCGATCCTGGTCGACCTGCACGAAGCCCAAGGCCCGCGGCGCCGGCCCACCGACCACATTGCCCTCGGCGTCGTAGCGGCTGCCGTGACAGGGACAGACGAAACCGCCGGTCTGCGCGTCGGCGCGCACGGTGCAGCCCAGGTGCGTACACGTCGCGGAAAGTGCCCGCATGCCCTTGTCGTCGCGCAGGACGAAGACGCCGGCATCCTCGACGTACACGGGCGCCCCAGGGGGAAAGCGCGCGAGTTCACCGAGGACCCGGCGCTGCGACGGACCATACGACACAGGTGCCTTGGCGAAACGCAGGGTCGAACCCGCAGCCTCCAGACCAGCGACGCCGAGGGCGCAACAGCCGACCTGCCACAAGAATTCGCGCCGCTTCGGGTCGGATACGTCGGACACTTCGTCCGTAACTTCATAATCTTGCTTCATGGCGCCCTCACTGGACTTTGACATCGATTGTGGCCGGTTTACCGGCGGACACCGTGACCGGGATGTCGGCTGCCTTGAGCTTTTCGTGCCAGACGCCAAGCGTGTACTGACCAGCCGGCAGGCCATCGAGCTTGAATTTCCCGGCCTTGTCGCTGACCGCGAACCATGGCGTGTCCAGCACGACGACAAACGAGATCATGTCATCATGTACACGACACAATTGCCGATAAGTGCCGGTTTTTGTAAAGATATGCTTGCGCGTTTCGCCCTTTGGCCAGGTGCCGAGATCGTACTTGTCGCCATCAATGGTGTAGACGTTGTGCGCGACCGGATCCGAGTTGAGGAACTCGACGGTCCAACCCTTCTGGATCGGCAGAACGCGCGGCAGGAACACGAGCCCTTTCTGGTCGAGCGTCACGGATCGCGGCGCGGTCGGCGCGGCCGGCCCCTGCTTGACGTAGACGATCGTGTTGGCGCGGAACTTGGGCACCGGCGCCGTCACCGAGCCACTGATGCTGCTGTGCGTGTCGGCAAAGGCCGGAGCAGCGATGGCCAGGGCAAGGGCTGCCAGGACGACGAGGGCGATGATGACCCAGACGATGCGGGACGAGTTCATGGGATCCTCCAGAAATCAGAATGCTGTGGCAAAGGAGAGGGTTGCGGATCGGAATTCGGCGTGGGAACCCGGGTCGGCCCCCAGGCCGCCTTCGGCGCGCAACACGACGTTTGGGCGCAGGACGGCGGTCACGAGCAGGGAGCCGAGCCAGCCGGTGTCGAGTTGGCCGCCGTGATCGATGCGCGAGACCTCGACGCGGGCAGTGGGAAAGGCAAATGCGGTGGCGACCCACGTCAGCTCGGCCAAGGCGAGATCCAAGTCCATGGACGCATTGGCCGTCGCGCTCGGCCGGCTGTGGTGCTGACGCACGGCAACGAGGTCGAACAGCAGATCGTCGAAGTTCACATGCAGGTCAGCGCCGGCACGCAGGAATTCGTCGTCGTGCGCGCCAATTGATGCCTTGCCGCTGAACACGCAAGCGCCTAGGAGCACACTGCGCTCCTGCCACGGCGCGCCCTTGGCTTCGGCCTCGAGGCCGTCGAGGCGCATGCCTCCCGCCTTGTACTCGACGCGGGCGTAGGCGTCCTTGCGCAGGTAGCGCAGCCCAGCAGCGTTGTCCACGACACCCGCTGCCCAGCCGATGCGGCCGGCGGCCACGCCCGACAGCTCGACACCCGTGCGATTCGGCTCAGGCATCCAAGGATTGGCAGCGACCGACGTTGTCGTCAGGCGCAATTGATGCGCGAACAAGCCACGGTGGATCGAAATCCCGTGCAGGTTGGGCTCAAAGCGGCCCATGCGCACGTGCACTGCGGTGGGCCCCACCGGGGTGAGGTTCAGCCAACCGCGCTCGACCGAGATGGGCTCGTGGCCACCGACGTCGACCGACGCGAAGACCGAGGCCAGATCGCCCACGGACCCACCGCCGCGCAGCGCAACGTGACCGCCGAAAGCATCCAGGCCGACCTTGCCGCCGCCGTGGCCGTCCGATTCCGGCATCGCCATGCCCGGCATCGGCGCACCCGTTGCGGTGCCGGCCACGGTGGCGTGGTCCTCGGGCTCGGGGCCGAACGTGGCCTTGCCATCGACGACCAGGGACAGCGGCAACGTGCCGGACAACTCGCCGGGCCAGACCGCGTTGGGCCAGATGTCCTTCTGGGCGTCATTGCCGATCGCGAGCGGCTCTTCCTTGACGGCTGTGGCGTCGCCGCCGCCGGGGAAGCGAAAACCGTTGCGGCGAAAGGCATCACCGAATGGCGTCAACCGTGGAAACGCAAGGTGGCAGGTC
>Ga0172370_10003266_pt1 | contig 22620 bp, 22 predicted proteins | sample LakKiv5m_FD_114538 | JGI IMG/M metagenome (GOLD analysis project Ga0172370, IMG submission 114538) | Freshwater microbial communities from Kabuno Bay, South-Kivu, Congo - kab_022012_11.5m | ecosystem: Environmental > Aquatic > Freshwater > Lake | place: Democratic Republic of the Congo...
AACCGGCCTTATTCTGAATTATTTCTGACATTAACAGACAAGATCAAAAAACAAGGGTTGCAAAATATTTTTTAAATGCTGTAGTTTTTTTTGTATGTTTGAATCGAAATTCATTAATAATGTTTTTATTCGAATTACTCTCTGTGCTTAGCCGTCGTGTTTTCCTGAACATCAAGAACAGGGACGGTTTCGATTTCGCCTAATCCCGCCATTTGTCAGCCCTGCTGACGACTTATTTAATTTTTTCTTTCATTAACTACTTAAAAAAATCTAATATGGACTTACCATTTGCTGAATCTTACAAAATTAAAATGGTCGAAACCATTCACAAAAGCACAAGAGAGGAACGGGAACAATGGATAAAATCGGCCAAATATAATCTTTTCAACCTTAAAAGCGAGCAGGTCTTCATCGATTTGCTTACCGATTCCGGAACCGGTGCCATGAGCGATAAGCAATGGTCGGAATTGATGCTCGGCGATGAAAGCTATGCCGGGGCTTCTTCCTATTATAAATTGAAGAATGCCATCCTGGATATTCTTGGTTTCAAGTACTTTCTGCCTACACACCAGGGACGTGCTGCTGAAAATGTGCTCTTTTCGGCTTTGATAAAGGAAGGCGATGTTGTACCAGGAAACTCACATTTTGATACCACAAAAGGTCACATCGAATATCGAAAGGCAACTGCTGTTGATTGTACAATCGATGAAGCATTCGATACCAGAATTTATCATCCCTTTAAAGGCAATATCGACCTGGTAAAGCTCGAAAATGTCCTGAAGCATTACCCTGCCGAGCGTATCCCACTGATCGTGGTAACCGTTACCTGCAATTCGTCCGGAGGTCAGCCGGTTTCGATGCAAAACCTGAAGGATGTTTATGCCATTGCCGGGAAATATGGCATCCGTGTAATTTTCGATTCGGCCCGTTTTGCCGAAAATGCCTATTTTATTAAGCTGCGTGAGCCTGGCTATGCCGATAAATCGATAAGGGAAATTGTACTGGAAATGTTTTCCTATGCCGATGGAATGACGATGAGCAGTAAAAAAGACGCCATCGTGAATATGGGAGGTTTTATCGCCTTGCGGGATGAAGCCCTTTGGAAAAAAGCATCAACCTTCAATATCATGTTTGAGGGTTACATTACTTACGGCGGCATGTCGGGGCGTGATATGAACGCTTTGGCACAGGGACTTCACGAAGGAACCGAGTTCGATTACCTCGATACACGAATTAAACAGGTGGCTTATCTGGGGCAGCGTTTAAAAGATTTAGGGGTACCGGTTCAGGAACCTTTTGGCGGGCATGCCATTTTTGTTGATGCCAAGCGGTTTTTGCCACATTTTCCAAAAGAGCAGTTCCCGGCACAAACATTAGCCATCGAACTTTACCTCGAAGCTGGAATCAGGAGTGTTGAAATCGGGGCCATACTTGCCGACCGCGACCCAATAACCCGCGAAAACCGATATCCTGACCTTGAACTGCTGAGGCTTGCCATCCCACGTCGGACCTATACCAACAACCACATGGAATATGTGGCTGTTGCCCTTGGAAATGTGTTCAAGCGTCGTGGGGCCATCAATACAGGCGTAAGAATTGTGGTCGAAGCGCCCATTATGCGGCATTTTACCGTTGAACTCGAAAGAATCTGCCCCGTGGCAATGAGTCAGTCATAACAATATTACGGGTATATTCTAAGCATCCTGCTATCATCGATACCAGGATGTTTTTTTATCCTGGCAGAACCAAACAACGACATCGGTTTTGCGTTTATATTCTCAAAATTTCAAAATATCATGGATCAGATGAAAAAGGAAGGCCGTTACAGCAGGATTTTTCACCAACTGGAAGGTTTGCTTACTAAAACAGATAATCCCGAATCGCGCATGGCTACAGTGGTTGCCGTATTGCATCAAAAAATGGATTACTTTTTCTGGACCGGTTTTTACTGCCTAAACCAGGGTGAGCTTATTGTCAGGACTTACCAGGGTGCCGTAGCATGCCAGGTTCTCGAGAAAAACAAAGGTGTTTGCTGGGCCGGACTCAACCAGGAAAAAACGATTATCGTTAATAATGTACACGAATTTCCCGGCCACATTGCCTGTGATTCAAGGTCAAACTCCGAAATTGTGGTTCCCATCTATGATAAGCAAAATCAGATCTTTGGCGTATTAGATGTTGACAGCAAAGATTTAAATTCGTTTGACGAAACCGATGCCATCTGGCTGGAAAAAATTGTGGGATTGATTTAGGGATAAGCGGAAGGCCTAATTGGTTTGGTATTGAGTGCTCCAGACAGGCAAATTTTATTCCTTCTGCCTTAAGCCGGTTGTCTGTTTCCTAAATATCAACATCTTTTCGTTAAGCATTCATTACTATTTTCCCTACATTTGCAGCCCAAAAAAATAATTTGTTTTGAATACATTTACGCTGGTAATCATCGTAATGGCTATTTCGATGGACGTTTTTACGGCCTTATTCCTCAACCGCTTTCTGAAAACGGCAGGCATCAGGTTAATTTTGCAGAACATTATAACGATAGCGTTTGCCGTTTCCACATTTGCATTAGCCGGGGCATACATTGGTAAGTTGTTTGGATACCTGTTTACGCAATCAGGTTTAATCCTTTCGAGTGGGATTTTAATGATGTTAGGGCTTAAGATGATCACCAAATCCCTCAAACCCAGATTTGATGAGATGAATTTTGAACTTGATCATCCCAAAACGATTTTTTTCTTTGCTATCGCACTTAGTATGAACACCTTTATTCTTGGTCTTGCCTTACCTGCATTTAACCTTGACTTTTTCCAGATTTATAAAGTGTTTCTTATTACATTCCTTTGTATTGGAATCATCGCAACCATTGCCGGAAGAATGACCGATAACTACACGATAGCTTCACGCATCGAATTTTTAGGCGGCTTTATCCTGACGGGAAGCGCCATTTATTTGTTAATTAAATTATTCCGGATTATAACCTGAAAACATGAAAAGACTCAGCACATTTATTTTAGCACTTATTTTACAAAGCTGGCTTCTGGCGCAGATCCCTTCGGGATATTATAATACTGCTAACGGACTGAACGGCGAACCTTTACAACAAGCCCTTCACAACATCATCGACAACCATAATTCGGTTTCATACAGCGCCCTTTGGAATTATTTTCAACAGACCGATAAAAAATCAAATGGTAAGGTTTGGGACATGTATTCGGATGTACCCGGTGGAACTCCACCTTACGAGTACAACTTTCTAACCGATCAGTGTGGAAATTACAGTGGTGAAGGCGACTGTTACAACAGGGAACATTCATTTCCAAAAAGCTGGTTTGGTGGTGAAGTTGCACCCATGTACACCGATATATTCCATCTGTACCCAACGGATGGATATGTTAACGGGAAACGTGATAATTATCCGTATGGAGAAGTTGGAACTGCATCGTGGACGTCCCAAAACGGAAGCAAACTTGGTAGTTGTGTCGCTCCCGGATATTCAGGAACCGTATTTGAACCGATAGATTCCTATAAAGGTGATCTGGCACGAACTTATTTTTACATGGCCACAAGATATTACGGCGAAGATAATAACTGGCCCGGAAGCGAAATGACTAATGGAGCTGAACCTAAGCCGTGGGCTTTGGCCATGCTTTGGGACTGGCATCAGCAGGACCCTGTAAGCCAGAAAGAAATCGACAGGAATAATGCCGTTTACCAAATCCAGAATAACAGGAATCCATTTATCGATCATCCGGAATATGTCGGGTTAATTTGGTTTAATACAGGCGTAGGCTTTGAGCATTTTGCCGACAGATCGGACTTTAGTGTGTTCCCAAATCCAATGAAAGATTGGGTTTTTGTAAATATGAGCGATGAAATCGCCCGCGAAAATGCATCCATCAGTATTTCGGACGAAGCGGGACGGCTGGTATATTCTTCTGAAACAACTGCAGAAAAGCAGCTTAAAATCAAAACAACGGGATTTTCAGAGGGATTTTACTTTTTAACAATCCATGTTGGTAATGGTAATCCGGCAGTGGTTTTTAAGTTGGTTAAGTAACATTAAACCGATTGGGATTTATTCATTTAATGAACAAACCTTTTAAATATCATCATCTTGGTATTCCTACCGATAAACCTATAATTGGTGAGGTTTACCTAAAAGATTATAAAGTTTTTCATTATGGTTTTGATAAAAGTGATTATGGGATCGAATGGATGAGATATGAAAAAGATTGCCCCTTGCCGGAAATTGTAAAAACAATGCCACACATTGCGTTTGAAGTGGATGATTTGGTTGAGGCCATCAAAGGAAAAAAGGTGATCATTCAGCCAAACAGTCCATCAGAAGGAAATCTTGTAGCTTTCATCGAGGAAAATGGGGTTCCCATTGAATTTATCCAAATTGAAAAGAAGGTAAAAAATGACAAAAATCAGGATAACAAAAGCATATAAATTCGACATGGCTCACGCCTTGCCCGGCCACGACGGCCTCTGCAAAAACATCCACGGGCATTCCTACGAACTTTTGGTAACTTTGATCGGAGAACCCATTAACGATTCTGAATCTCCAAAACTCGGCATGGTAATCGATTTTAAAGATTTGAAGCACATCATAAAAGGGCTCATTGTGGATGAACTGGATCATGCACTTATCCTGCGAAAAGATTCTCCGGAAACACTTCTCACCGAAATGCATAAAAATTTCGACCGGATTGTTTTAGTGGATTACCAGCCTACAAGTGAAAACATGATCATCGATTTTGCCAGACGGATTAAAGAAGCTTTACCTGATAGTGTTAAACTTCACCATCTGAAACTTTGGGAAACTGTTACCTCTTACACCGAATGGTACGCCGGGGACAATGAATAGTTTAAGCCAAATACCTGGATTTAAAGCGGTCAGGTATTATAGAATGGTGTAAAAAAAGCGATTCCTACAAAGCCAATAAAGGCCAGAGCAATAAAAATTGCCACCACCATCCAAAGCAATGAAGCTTTGGCCCAATTTGCCCTGTTTACATTGGTGTTCGACGAAAATGCCCACACAAAAAGCATCACAATCCCAACCAGCGGGATTGCAGTAACGAGCATCGTGATAAACCATTCGCCAACCGTAAGCGGTTGTCTCAAATATTCCTGGTACTGCCGGTAAGCATCGTTTTGATCTAAATTTTCCATAGCTGTAGATTTTTAAATTTGATGCAAGGTAGGAATTCTTTTGAAATTATTCGACCACAATAATGAAATTTTGAAGATGGAAACCATAGAAATGGATGGTACTTCAGGCGTTTAGCCTTCAGGCTGGTGAAAAGATTTTAATACCGGGCTTGGAAGATGATTCGAATAATCCCAACACAATTTACATCTATGCAACTTTTTTGTATCTCCATACTGCCACCGAAAGTGCTGCAAATGCATAGATTATCAACGCAACAAGCTGATGAAATATGTTTTTGAGTCCTGAACCTTTGAGCATGACCATCCGGATAATTTCGATGAAATAAGCGATCGGGTTGATGACGTTGATGGCCCGTGCCCACTCGGGCATACTATCGACGGCTGTAAAAAGTCCACTCATCAAAATGAAAACTACCATAAAAAACCAGGTAAGAAACATCGATTGCTGCATGGTATCGGAAACCGTGGAGATGATGAGCCCGAGTGCCAACACAGCTACCAGGAAAATCGCTGCCACACCAAAAACCAAACCAACACTCCCAACAATCGGGATATTAAAGAAGATTTTGGCAATCACGAGACCAAAAGCTAGTTCAAACATGGCGATAATCCAGAAGGGAACGAGCTTCCCCGCAATAAACTGGTATTTTTGTATCGGGGTTACGTTTATCTGTTCAATGGTACCAATTTCTTTCTCACGAACCACATTCATCCCCGAAAGGAAAAATGCAACAAGCGTAACCAGCATCACTAGGATCCCGGGTACCATGTAAGTCTGGTAATTAAGTTCCGGATTGAACCAGTAGGAATATTCAATTCCGATGGGTTGCTTTACTTTCCGGTGTGTCATTTCGGTAACCAGATTCATGTTAAAATCCCTTACAATTGCCAGCGTATAAGCATTGACCAAACTAGCTGCTGAGCCGTTGATTGCATTAACAACCAAACTTACAGCGGCTTCTTTTTCGTTGACAAGGTCCTTTTCAAAATCAGGAGGAATCTGAATGATAAGATCTGCAGCTCCTTTTTCGATATCTTGTTCAGCCTTTTCATAACTAAACGAATAACCTACAATCCGATAAAACGACGAACCCTTGAACTTGCTTACCAGTTCCCTCGACGAGGGGCTTTGATCCATATCCACGATACAGGTCCGGATAGTTTTTATCTCGTAAGTAGCTGCATTAGCCAATATCAGAAGCTGGATAACCGGCATTACGAATATAATCGGCAACATCATCCGGTTGCGAAAAATCTGCAAAAATTCTTTCTGAAGTATAAAAAGGATGGTTCTCATATTATTCTAGTCTGGTCTTGAAATTTCGAACACTTAAACCGATAAATACGGCAATCATCCCGAAAAGGATGATGGTCTCTTTCCACAAATACTGAACTCCTATGCCTTTGAGCATTATACCGCGGATGACAATGATAAACCACTTAGCTGGAATGATGTGAGAAACCCACTGAAGCGGCAAAGGCATGTTTTCGATAGGAAAAATGAATCCCGACAACATAATGGTAGGTAGCATCAGAGCAACCATCGATATCATCATGGCAATCTGCTGGCTGGTGACAACAGATGAAATAAATATGCCAAGCGACAGGGCCAGCAAAATATAAACAATGCTGTAACCAAGCAGCAGCGCAAGGCTTCCGCGCACCGGAACACCAAATACAAAGTAGCCAAGTACCAAAATTACAAGGGCAATTACAAAAGCGAGGAAGACGTAAGGAACTACTTTCCCAACGATGATCTGGATTGGCCGCAAAGGTGAAACAAGTAAAACCTCCATGGTTCCCAGTTCTTTTTCCCGGGCAATCGAAATGGAGGTCATCATGGCGGAAATCAGTAATAAAAGCACAGTGATGACACCCGGCACAAACATAAAAACACTTTCCAACTGTGCATTATAGAGCATTTGTACTTCGGTTTTAACCTCTATGGGAAGTTTTTTTTCCGCCAGCAGTTCTTTCTGAAAATCGCTAACAATCGCTGTCGTATAATTTGTAAGAATTTTAGCCACATTGGGATCGGAGGCATCGGCCAGGATCTGCAGGGAGGCGGTGCCATCGCGTTCGATTTTTTCGGCAAAGCCGGACTCAAAAATCAATACCTGTTTGATATTTCCTTGTTTAAATGCAGCTTCAATACCAGCTTCATTATCAAGATTTTCGGCCAGGATAAAATAACCCGACGACAGTATTTTCTGGGTAAGTTTACGGGTGATATTATCTTTTGAATAATCCAGAATGGCGATGCGGGCATTTTTGATGTCGTTGGTTAGTGCAAATCCAAAAATTAGCAGTTGAACCACGGGCATCCCGAACAAGATTAGTAGGGTCCGGTAATCCCGGAAAATGTGGTAGAACTCTTTTCGTACAAAGCCGAGGAATTGTTTCATCGATCGAATATGTGTTATTAGTGATTCCTTTGTTTCAAGAATATTTAATGGTCAGTCAACAGTTGGCAGTCAACAGTTGGCAGTGGCATCGCCTACTACCCACTGCTTACTTTTAACTGAATTTTTCCGGATTTTGAATCATATATGACAGTAGTTTCCCAACTTCTTCTAACCTTTCAGTTAAATTACGATATACTTCATCTGAAATGTATTTGCATGCCAGCGAAAAGTCAAGCCAGACTTGTGTTTCGGTATTTTCCATATCTGAATCAGAAAGTTTGCTGATAAAATAAGCAGGGTATTGTCTTTTGCGATAACCTTCTCCCAGGTTTGCACATACCGACCTTGAAGATCTTCTGATTTGATCGGTTAGGCTATATTTTTCCACCTTTGGAAATGTTTTCGAAATCTCGAAAATTTCCATCGACAATTCAAAACCCTTTTGAAAGGCCATTAACTCTCTAAACCCCTTTATCATGTTATTGGATTTTTATATTATTGATAAATTCATTCTGTTACATTTTTTCCCGATCTAAAAAACTTATGTTTGACAAATTTTCCGAATTACTGCCCACTGCCCACTGCCGACTGCCCACTTCCTTCATCCCCTTGCTAATTTCAAAAACACATCATTCATCGTCGCTGATTCGTACATTTCCTTTAGTCTATCGGGGGTATCCAGGGCTTTGATTTCGCCATCGACCATGATCGAAACGCGGTCGCAGTATTCGGCTTCGTCCATGTAGTGTGTGGTAACAAAAATGGTAACACCACGATGTGCTGCCTGGTAAATCATGTTCCAGAATTGCCGCCGTGTAATCGGATCTACACCTCCGGTTGGCTCATCCAAAAAAACAATTTTCGGTTCATGTAACATGGCCACAGTAAAGGCCAATTTTTGTTTCCACCCTAACGGAAGGGCACTCACCGGCTTGTCTTTCACCTCTTCCAACCCGAGTTCGTGAAGCGCCTGCGTAGTTTTTTCCCTGATAAGCGTTTTACTCAACCCATAAATACCTCCGTAAAACCGGATATTTTCGACAGGTGTTAAATCCTCATAAAGCGAAAATTTCTGGCTCATGTAACCAATGTTTTTCTTGATTTTGTTAGTTTCGGAATAAACATCAAACCCACCCACCATCACCTTACCGGAAGTGGGTGTCCACAAGCCGCACAGAATTTTTATTGCGGTAGTCTTTCCGGCACCATTGGCACCCAGGAAGCCGAATATCTCACCTTTCCTTACCTGGAATGTAAGGTTGTGGTTGGCTGTGAAATTCCCGAATTTCTTTACCAGGTTTTCGACTTCAATGATATTTTCGTGGATGGCTTTCATTGTTGTTCCTCATTTTTTCCTACCATTAAATCCATAAAGCAATCCTCAATGTTGGCATGAATTTCTTTAATTTTTAGATTTTGATGATTCCGTTTTTCGAGATAATCTTTAAGCCCGGCTATATCGCAATCCTGATCCTTTGGGGTTACATGCAGAAAGTCGCCAAACGGATATACCGTATTGATTTTATCGCACTCTTCCAGGTCACCGATCAGCCTGAATGTTTCAGCCGACCTGACGGCCAGTAAACGGTGCGGAAAGCTTTTAATGATATTTGCGGGGGTATCGATACTTAAAATGTCGCCATCCTGCATCAGACCCACGCGGTCGCATAGGCTGGCCTCATCCATGTAGGGAGTCGAAACTAAAATGGTAATTCCCTGTTCCTTTATTCTTCTAAGCATCTCCCAGAATTCTTTTCTCGAAACAGCGTCCACACCTGTAGTAGGTTCGTCGAGGAATAAGACGGCAGGTTTATGGATTAAGGCACAGCACAAGGCAAGTTTTTGTTTCATCCCACCCGAAAGTTTACCTGCCGGTCTTGTCTTGAAAGGTTCGATCTGCCTGTAAATGTCAGCAATCAGGTTATAGTTTTCACTGATTGTTGTATTGAAGATCGTTGCAAAGAAGCTGAGGTTTTCTTCGACGGATAGATCCTGGTAAAGCGAAAACCTGCCAGGCATATAGCCTACCGATTGCCTGATTTTTTTATAATCATGCACGCAATCGCATCCCATTACCTGTGCTGAACCTGTGTCGGGCAGGAGCAGCGTGACCAACAGCCTGAACAAGGTAGTTTTTCCGGCTCCGTCAGGCCCAATAAGACCAAATATTTCACCCTCGTTCACCTCGAATGAAACTTCTTTTAAAGCCTTGGTTTTGCCGTAGCTTTTTGATAAGTTTTTTACTGAAATTGGATTCATTTTTCGAATATCAGCTACTAAAAATTCACTTCACCGGGCATCCCGATTTTGAGTGTGCCGTCATTTTTTACCAACACCTTTACTGCATAAACAAGGTTTACGCGTTCTTCTTTGGTTTGAATTATTTTTGGTGTAAACTCAGCGCTTTCGCTTACCCAACTGACTGTTCCCGACAGCTTCCGGTTGGTTTCACGATCCTTGTCCACCAAAACTTCAACCTCATTTCCAATTTTAACCTGAGGAATCTGGTCGCCACTCACATATACTTTTAGTTTCATCACACGCAAATCGGCCATTTTGTAGAGTCCTTTCCCGACAACAGCCATTTCTCCTGTGTTTACATATTTTGTCAGGACAACCCCTTCCGTCGGATTGATGATGATTGATTTTCGGATTGACTCCTCCACCTGGTCGATTTGTTTTTGAACGGTTGATGCTTCGTTGTAAACAGAAGTTTCCTGCGTTTTCACCGACTTCATCTGTTTGTCGATCACATCAACCTGGCCAGCAATGTCATCGACCTGTTTTGGAGTGGCAGCACCATCGTGGTACATTTTATCAATCCGTTCTTTATCGCGTAAAACATTGGTCTTTTGCTGCTGGTAAACTGCAATTTGAGCATCCAGGCTTGGGATTTTGGAAATGACAGATTGTTTTTGTGCAAGCAGTTGTGCTTTTTTAAGTGAGAGATCGGTGGTATCGATCCATCCGATGATCTGCCCGGCTTTTAATAAATCGCCTTCTTCAAGGTTAAATTTCGTGATTTCGCCGGTCGCCTGGGCGGAAATGGTAATTTCGGTGGCTTCAAAATTTCCGTATGCGTCAGCGCTTTCTTTATTGCCCATGCAGGAAATCAATGCCAGCAAAGGAAGAAGTATAGTAAGGTTTATCGTTTTAATTTTCATTGTTTTGCAGTTTATGATGATTTATAATTTTCCGATGGTTTTAAGATAATTGATTTTTGCGAAGGACAGTTGAATCCGGTGGGTTTCGAGGTCCAACCTGGCACAGGTGGCTTTATTAAGTTCTTCGAGGTATTGCGTTGAGGTGATTATCCCGTTATTGAGTTGTGATGATGCCGTTTTTGTTATTTTATCTCTCAGGCTGATTATATTTTCGTCACTGGCAATAAGGCTGTTGAATTTTTCTATCGTTGCCAGATCTTCATCAACCTGGATTTTCAGATTCTGATCGAAGGTTTCTTTTTGCGTTTCAACAATTTCTTGCTGAAGACCGAGCAGCTTTTTTTGGTTTTTCGGTTTATTCCAGTTAATGATGTCCCACGATAAACCAATTCCCACAATGTAATAGTCGTTGAATTCGGTCGAAAGCATATTGAGCCCTGGTTTACCGTATCCCAATTTTCCAAAACCCGAAAATCTGGGCATAGTGCCTGCAGATATAAGTTTTTTCGACAGTTCAAGTTTGCTTTTCTGCATGTCGAGCATCAGGTATTCCGGCCGCTGATTGATATAATCAGTGGTTTCAATTGCCGGGTCCGGAAGAAGTAAAACGGTTGATTCGGGAATTTCCATTCCGGTCATTTCACCCAGCATTTTATAAGCGGCACGCGATTCAGCATCAATTTCGATAATGTTTTGGTCGATTTGAAGAATTTGAGCCTGCAATATGTCGGCATTCGACTGGAGCACCATGCCGTTTTCGATACCTGAGCCAAGTTCCTTTAATTTCTCTACAACCGTTTCACGGTTGACCAGCAAGGCTTCCTTGCTTTTTTTGTAGAGCATAATTTTGTAAAAAAGTCCGTTTACCCGCTCTTTTACCTTGTAGAGTTCAACCTCCACCTGCTGCTGATTAATTTGTAAATCGGCATCCTCAACTTTTTTCTGTTCACGTGTTATGCCTCCATCCCAGATCAGTTGGTTCAGGCCAAGATAAAGGTCGTAAACATCTTTACCAGGGGTAGGAATGGAAATTCCCGGGATACTGATAGGAACTTTAGTTACCTCCGACTGGTAAGTTGCCCGGCCATTTACCTCGAATTGTGGCAGGAAATTTTTGTCGGTATTTTCGTTTTTCAGGCCTGATGACTCTGCCAATAACTGTTTCTGCTTTAAAAGCGGATAATATTCCACCGCACGCTGATGGCAAAAGCTTAGTGTGAGGGTATCCGGTATTTCAGCCTTTAAGTCGAAGGCCATCAGCATAATAAAAATGGCGACTACTGACTTGTTTATTTGATGCATCATTTGTATAATTTATGGTTTTTCGATTAATATTGCGCTTCTGATAAAATTGTAAACATGCTCTTTCCGCTGTTTCAGGAAGGTGTTGTAAATGTCCTGGTCGTTATCGAAAAATACAGCCTGCACGATGGGACGGGCAACAAAAGGAAAAATACAAAGTGCAAGCGAATTAATAATAATTTGCCTGGGATCGAATGGTTTAAGGTGCCCACTGTCGATTTCATTTTGGATCTGGGCCAGAAACTGTGGTAGGAGCGACGTTTGATTCCTCATTAATTCGGCTAATCTTTGCGGGTTTTGTGTGAGTTCATGTAAAACAAAGCCAGGAATGAATGGATTGTCGATAATGATGTTGATGTAGTTATTGATAAAAATCTCCAATTTCTGCAAAAAAGGCAATTCCGATTTGATCAGCATTTCTATTTGTGGAAGGAACTTTTGAAAGGCTTCCAGAAAGACCGCTTTAAACATTTTATCCTTGCTGCGGAAATAATAATGCAACAAAGCCTTATTGATACCGGCTTCATCAGCAATCTCCTGCATGCGGGCACCTTCCATGCCTTTTTCGATAAATATCTTACGGGCAGCCTGAAGGATTAATTGTTCAGCATTTGATTGATGTTCGCTCATGTTTTCACCAATTACTTTATCCAATTAATTAAACCAAATGATTTAACCAAACGGTCAAAAGTAAAGTGTATTTTTATTCCGGCAAAATTTTTTTAGAAATTTTAAGAAGTTTGCCATTGGGATGGCTGCAATTCTGTTGATGGCAAAAAAAAAGCAATCCCGGTTTTGGGATTGCCTGTCTTTATTTATTCACCTTAAAATCAGCTATACCGACATCACATCTTTTTCTTTCAATTCGAGAAGTTTGTCAACTTTCCGAATATAAGTATCGGTAAGTAACTGAATGTCATCTTCTAATTTTTTGATTTCATCTTCCGGGATACCGTCCTTTTTGAGCTGTTTGGCTTCATCATTTGAAATCCGGCGAATATTCCGTATGCCAACCTTGGATTCTTCAGCCTCCTTTTTAGCCTGTTTTACAAGCGTCTTCCGTCTTTCCTCGGTTAGTGGCGGCACCTGTATGCGTAATACCTCCCCGTTATTTATCGGGTTAAAACCCAGATTGGCAGCCTGAATGGCTTTATCCATCACCGAAAGCATACTTTTATCGAAAGGTTGCACAACGATAAGCCTAGGATCGGGAGTGTTGATATTGGCAGCCTGCCCAATCGGTGTGATTACCCCGTAATAATCGATGCGGACATCCTGGAGCATGTCGGGGCTGGCTTTTCCTGCCCTGATTTTCTGAAATTCGTGTTCGAGATGTACAATGGCGTTTTCCATGCCTTCGTTTGCTTCATCCAGAACAAACTGACTTTCTTCGGTCATAGGTAAAATCGTTTTTGTATTAGCGTTGCAAATATAAAACTTTGCATTGAATTGGGATGCCGGATAAATATTTTTATCATTTCAGATGCTTCAAATATACTTATTTTACAAGGGTTCCGATCTTTTCGCCAGTGACAACTTTTGACAGATTTCCCCTGGTATTCATATCAAAAACCAAAATCGGAAGATTATTTTCCCTGCAAAGTGTAAAAGCCGTCAGGTCCATAATTTTCAATTTCTTTTCGTATGCTTCATCAAAAGTAAGTGTATCAAACTTTGTGGCTGTTGGATCTTTCTCTGGATCAGCTGTATAAATGCCGTCAACCCGCGTTCCTTTCAGAATAACGTCGGCCTGAATTTCGACAGCACGCAGAGCGGATGCGGAATCAGTTGTAAAATAAGGATTCCCGGTACCCCCACTGATGATCACAACTTTGCCTTCGTTAAGATATGTGATGGAACGTGAACGGCTGGTTTCCTCAACAATGGGGTCAATGGCTAATCCGCCGGTTAGTTTTGTTTTTACACCAAGGCCCTCTAATGCCCCTTGCAGAGCCATACTGTTGATGATGGTGGCCAGCATTCCCATGTAATCACCCTGGACGCGGTCCATCCCTTTGCTTGCTCCCTGTAAACCCCTGAAAATATTACCACCTCCAATCACAATCGCAACCTGCACACCTTGCCGGACAATCCCGGCAATCTCACTGGCATAATCGTTTAAACGGACAGGATCGATGCCGTACTGTTGGGTTCCCATCAGTGCTTCACCGCTGAGTTTGAGCAAAATCCGATTGTATTTCATAAAAAAACTATTTTAAGTTTCGATATACAAAGATGCAAAACTTTTTCAAAACCCCGATTTGCACCCGATGAATTTTCGTTTTAACGGGAAAAAGGATTTACCAGCGTATGGTACTTTATCAAGCTCCATAACGAGCCTAAAATAAAGGAAATAAGAAAGTTGAGGAGTGATAAAATTGTTGCCAGGACAAAAACCTGGTTCAGGTAACTGAAGATAGGAATTCCTTTGTTTATGAAACTTTGGGATTGGCTGAAAAACAATACATAAACAATGTTTATCGTGAAAAAAACAACGACAATAGCGAGCAGGCCTTTAAGCATTCCCGAAATATCGGGTGGACTTAGTTCCATATGTGCCGACACTGCCATCGAAACATACAGGAATACCCAGAATTGCCAGATGGATAAATTTCCGGTTTTAGCTAATTCGATAAATACTTCCCTCGTATTGAGCTTCATAACATTCCAAAACTCAAGGAACGAACTCCCGCTCATCAGCAATGCGGACGAATTTGACCGAAACTTACCGATGATTGTCTGCCCATCGGGCAAAAGGAAATACAGGAGTCCCAGAATAACGGCTGATCCAAAAAAGACGGGGCCTGCACCAATAAAAAAATTACCGGCCTGTTGGTAGAAATTTCGGGGATTGTAGGTATGTTCTACATATCCAAGTGTGCCATCCCGGGATCCTGGACTAAAGAGACTTATCCTGGTGATAGAATGGCCAAAAAGCACACAAAAAAATGCGTGCCCCAGTTCATGAACAGGGGTGCCGAGCCAGGCGGTTATAAAAATCTCAAAACGATTGCCAAAGCTTTTGGCAAACATATTCCGTGTAAAGCGGGCAAGCAGGTACAGGGAGAGTCCGAAAATGAAAACACCTCCAAAATACCCGACAAGCTGGTTTAAAGTTATTATCAAGGTCTGCCATGAGATTCCGGCAATTTTTTGAATGATCTCCACAGTAGTTTGTTTTAAAGTAAATCAGAAGCTATAACCAAGATTGAAATAAGCCATAAAGCCCCTGGTAACATCCGACGACATAAAATTTATTTCGACAGGGCCAAGAATTGTTTTAACACCCAGGCCCAGGCCCCAGCCACTTATAATCCGGTGTTCGGTGAAAATATCATTCAAACTGTTCGAATGAAAAGCAAGGTTATATTTTGGGGTAACAAAGAAATTTTTAGCAAACTCATATTGCAGATCAATTCGTCCAACGGCAGTATTTAAATCAACCACCTGCATAAAATTGAGCCCTACAAAAGGATAAATTCCATTACCGATTTCTGATCTCAAACCACCAAGGTAGAAATTATATTGTGGCAAAATATAACTGCCGTGGCTCAAAATACTTCCGAAAAAGGCGGTAGGTTGTAGCGTAAGCCTTTTGTTTACCGGAACAGAATGCTGGTATTTAAATGTAAAAAAAGCGAGTGGATCAACTTTAGTATCAGTGGTATCATTTACTCCTGTAATCAGTTTAAAGGTGGTGTTTATCTTGATTCCATTCCTTGGATAGACGGCCCTGTCGGAGTTGTCGATGTTGATGTACCCGTAAAAGTTTGTGGTTAATTTGTTTATATTGTCAAGGTCAATGATAAAGACATCGGATTTTAAGTTCGAGAATTCAAATTCGATGCCGCCACCTATAACCGAGAAATCCTGAAAATTGGATTGTGTGTAAAAATCGATCAGTGCGGTTGAATATTTTAAACTTGCGTATTTCTTATTTTGGTTATACAAAAAGGCATCAAATGTATAAGCCTGTAATTTGGTTCCAAATCCGGGTTTCCATCCGCGATCGTACAGATAATCAGCTGCTAAACTGCTGTTATCTCCCAGGGCAAGGTCGAAAAGAAGCCGGCCTCCACTAAAAAGAAAATTCCTGAAGGTAAGGTTGAGCAGAAATGCCGCCTTGAAATCCGTATCGTAGTGCAGGCCAACCCTGAATTCGCCACCTTTGTATTCCTGGAGGTTGATCTTGAAACGATTTCCGCCACGTTCGAGAGGAACAACTTCGTAGGTAATTTTCTCGAAATTCTTGGTGCCATAAAGCTTGTTGATACTTTGATTAATTTTTTCGAGTGAATGATATTTTAAAATTTCAAGTTGAAGAACGCTGGTTACAAAATTTGGAGATACCTTATTTATCCCTTCGATGACCAGCTCGTTAATTAAAATTGAGTCAACAGGCCGTGCAACAAGGGTATAATCAGGCCGCGCATCATATTCTTTCCTTAGCGAATCGAGCAGTAAGTTTATTTTAGGCAGCATCCTCAGGGCTGCAATTTCACCAAGCCTGATAATGGAGTCGGCGCTTGTAAAACTCGTGACCCCGTAAGCTGATAACTCGGGTTGAATACAAATATTCGTCCGTTCGATGGCATCCTCATACAAAGGCCGACGCAAAAAAGAGGCAGCCTGATCGAGAATCTTGAAGAATGAGCCCAGTTCCTTTTTTGTATATAGTTTTCCCTGAACATCAACACCGATAATAATATCTGCACCAAGCTCGCGAATCTCTTTTACGGGAAAATTATTGATCAATCCGCCGTCAACCAACAGTTTGCCATCAATTTCGACAGGTGCAAAAAATGTAGGAATTGCCATCGTAGCCGTTAGTGCATCCGGCAGATAACCGTGATCGAGCGTTACCGATTCGCCATGTTCGATATCGGCGGCGATGCAAAGGAAAGGTATTCCAAGTTTTTTAAAGTCGGTAATTCCATAAGCTGGACTGCAATAGTAGGAAAGCATATTATAAACAGACTGCCCTGCAACCAGTCCGCTGGGAAGTTGAAGCCGGTTCTCACGAAATGGCAGGCTGAAAAAATATTTGCCATCTTCCTGTTTTTCGGGCATCGAAAGGTTGCTTCGGGCAATTTCATCTGCAAGCACAACCTCCCAATCCTGGGTCAATACAATTTTTTTGAGGCTATCGGGGTGATAACCGATCGCAAATAGCCCTCCAATAATGCCACCCATGCTGGTTCCTCCGATAAAATCGATGGGGACACCAGCTTCAACCAATACTTTTAAAACACCAATATGTGCAAATCCCTTTGCCCCACCTCCACTCAGGACCACGCCAATTTTGGGCCTTTGTTTTTTTGACTGTGAAAAAACCTCAGGACAGCTAAACAGAAAAACCGAAAAAAGAAATGTGGTGAGGTAAATCTTTATTTTCATTAAAAATGAATTTGTGCTTTAGAGGAGTCAAAAGTAAAAAGAATGAATGTTAATAGAGACGAGGTAAATAAATAATTTTCGGTGGACAGCACAAATCCGGATTTTTACTTTGATTTGGGTGGTTCTCATTTACAATTCCATGCTGATAATCATCATCCTGGGGATTAAGAAGTTGTTCAATGTTCTTTTGTATCATGGTTTCGCCTGGCTTTTTCAACCATGAAATCCGGCCATCAGACTTTTGAAATTATAATATTTGTAAGAATAAACTAAAATTGTGGCCTTTCCTTGAAATTAAAGCCCTGTTTTGGTTTTCGGCACTCAGCCTTCTTTTACAGTTTTTCTGCTTCTTTTCTAATCTGCCGCTGGATTTTCTTGGAAAAGCGTGCCTTGTTTTCCTTAATCAATGCTTCCCATTTTTGATTGACATTCCCGATGGTATCGCTCATCAAATAAACATAACCGTGATCCCGCGAAAAGGGATCGGTAACCTGTGCTTTTAACTCGATATTCCGGTAAAAATCGGATTGGTCGCGCATCTTTTCTTCGATATAAATTGCCTTTTCGGCATGGACATTTTTAGGCGCCCAAAAAATAAAACTTTCGCTGCAACAAATGGCCTCGGGGATCTGGTATTTTTTTCTGTAAAAGTTAACAGCCCCGGCCTGTCCGTAACTTGAAGCATAAATGAGGCAATTTGCCCGGTCGTCCAAAGTGAGCCCATGATAAACCTTTGCAACATTCTGAGCAGTTTCTTCCCATCCTGTCATGTCAGCATAATCCTGGGGGAGGGCATAATAATTCCCATCCTCCCATTTTAAAGGTTCACTCATCCCATGTTTTGAGACCCATTTTCCGAATTCAACCATTTTTTGATGTGAATATACAGGCAGGCTGAAAGGCAGGATTGGAATGAGAAGGACAATCATCACTACAAGCAGGGCATATGGAGCAAAACGGAATTTGGATTTGAAAAGACTTTCGAAGACAATGCCCCCGCCGGCAAACATCATGGGATATAAACCCAGCGTATAGTATGGTTTTCCGTGTAACACCATTAAAAGTACAACGCCGGTAAGAAAAATAAGTCCGATTATCCGGAAATGTTTGCCATTTTTCATCAATAAAAAGAAGACTAATCCTGCTATCCAAACGAAGGCAACATTAAGGTTCATGATCATCTGCATCAACAAAAAACTTCCGTATTCCACATGAACGAGCTGGTTTTGCTGCAGTTCCTGCATATGCTCCACAATCGGCCAGTTGTGCCGGTATTGCCAGTACAGGTTTGGAGCAGCAAGCAAAAATGCGATTATCAGTGAAGTGTACGGGAAGTATGTCCTGAGCCACTTCCTTTCGCGGGTCAGTAATAAGGCAACAATGAAGGCAGCAAAGAAAAATACGATCGAATATTTGTTTAGGAATCCGATGCCTGCAGTAAAGCCAATCCAGATCCAGTACGCCGGGTCGCGGGTTGAAACCAGCTTAATGATAAAATAGGCCGAAAGCAACCAAAACAACTCATCAAACGAAACCGGCTGAAGCAGAGTATTACTTCTTAAGAAAGCCGGAGAAAGCAGATATGCTGAACAAGCCAGTAAAATGGCAATTTTTTTACCGGACAATTCCCTTACAATTAATCCAATAAGAATAATATTGATTCCTCCGGCCAGGGCCGGGAAAAATGCAAATCCGAAATTGGAATCACCAAACAAAAACCTTGATAAAATGGTGATCATCGCTGTAAAAGGAGGTACCGAAATGTAGCCCCAGGCCGGGTGTTCACCCTGGGCTATGTATAGCAAGGTATCGCGGTGGAGACCATAATTGGTGTTGGTAAGGAAATGTGCCAGGAGTTTTAAGGCAACCAAAGATAAAATCAATATCCAGTCGCTATAATGTTTTTGTCCCAACTTTTGTTTTCCCATTGTCCTCAGAATTGCAAAGGTACAAAGTTGTAAAAAAAATGGATTAGTCTGTCAACAGGAGCTATAAAAATATTGGTTCTAAGTAAAAAGGCAGAGGTAAATTGGGAGTTTTCGGAGAAAAGGGCAGCCGTTATTTAATTCTCAGTAAATTCATTAAAAGCTGAAAAAGCAGCTTACGGTTTGCTAAAATAATTTATTTTAAAGTTAGCCGGATCACAAAAATAATTGGAACAACAGTAAGTACAACAATAAACACCGGGAGGAACCACTGTCCGATTCCATCTTGATTGGCAAATGAAACCTGAATGGAAGCATATACTATGTAAGCAAATGAAACTGAAAGTGCAGCCTTTAAGAATTGTAATAAAGTGTAAACTCCTTTTTTTTGTTTGATTTCAGTGGTTGGATCAAGTTTTCCTGAAGGTGAACTTCTGATTAAAAAAAAGTTTAAAACGCTTAAGCCGGCATATATTATAAAACCAATTACCGGCAGAAGCCAGATGGTCGTTTTCGGTCCCCAGCCATCAGCAAATCCTTTAATTCCAAAATGAGTAGGAATTTGGTCAGGCATGGCAGGATAATAGAACAATGGAACCAATATCAGGAATACTAACCCGATAATTCCAGCGGATTCAAATAAAATATCAATACGACCAGGTTTTTGAAGTTCGTTCATTGTATGCATGTTGAAGTTGCCTTTTTGGTATTTGAACTTTTAAGATTAATTTTAATCTTGCTTCAAATATAGGTCAACTTCACCATCCCTCAATAAAAATTAACTTATTTCCTGAGTAATTTAAAAGCGTGGCTCCAGCTGTTATTAGTAAAACCATACACAATCCAAATCATCGCAAGGGATTCGAGCAGTTTCGACATCGCGATATTCCCCAGGTCGATGGTTGGCCAGCCAAAATCGTTGAGGAAAGCTTTAACGGTGTCTTTGGCTTCACTGTCGTTACCACAAATAAACATATCAGGTGTACCTTCAGATAAATGGGGGTTAACCATATGTGTATTGCCAACAATGTTGAATGCTTTTACCACTTTTGCTTCCGGCAACCAGCCCTGTATCATTTCACCCGCTGAACCTGTCAGCCCGCCAGCCAATTTGGGTGGAAATCCAGCTGAAAAATCAAGCGGATTGGTTACATCAATTACAGTTTTCCCTGTGAAATTCGAAGCATTTGCAAGATCGATTGCATTTTTCGTCCCTGACCATGGCGTTGCTATAACCACTACTTCGCCAAAAGTAGCTGCTTCGGAAAAGCTTCCCAACGAAGCATTTTTACCATTTGAAGTAAGCCATTGCTGAACTTTTTCCTGCGAAACATCACGTGAGCCTAACATTACCTCGTAGCCGTATTTGATAAATCCGGAAGCCAGCGTTCTGCCAACATCTCCGGTTCCGATAATTCCTATTTTCATGTTTTCTCTTTGTTTAATATAAAAACAAATAGCATCATTGTTTGGTTCAAAAGTGTATAAAATGAAACCGCCGGAGTGATCTATTGAACCATTCCGGCGGGTATAATAAAAACAAATAAATGATTATTTGTTGTAGATCAGTTTCGTTACACCTGTTTTGTCGCCAATGGTCCATTTCAAGAGATAAATGCCGGAAGTAAGTTTTGTGGCTGCTGCAGAAACAGGCCAGGAAATTACATTTTGTCCTGCATTGGTTTTACCGCCGAAAATAGTACCAAGCTGTCTGCCATGAATATCCGTTAAGGTAAAAGTTGCCGTTTGTTTTTCTACACCCATAAACGATACTTCAATTTTATCGGAAAAAGGGTTTGGTGAAACCGAAACACCGTTTTCGTTGATATTTCCGGGACTATGAATAGAACTGATAACCGTGGAAAACGGTAAGACTTTGGTGTTCGATATCCGGTTGTAATCGGTGACTTTAAAAGTTATATTCCAGGTCATGTCGGGTTCGGTAGGGATCCCCTGGAAAATTCCGTCGGCAGTAACTTTCATACCCAACGGGAAAGGCTCGCTTGCAATCTGCGCTGCAAATCCGCCAGGGATATTAACATTTCCTGAGATGGATGTAATAACGTAATTGTTTCCATCACCCTGTGAAACGCCTGAACTCCAGCCGGTTGCCGACGTAATATCATCGCCATAGAAAAACAGGATCCGGCCATCGGGGTAAAGCGTGACAGCGGCGTCCACATCAAAATCAGGCTCATCAAATTTCGAAACTTTCCATCTGAAAGTAGCATGTGTTTCGTCGCCTTCATAAAAAATGCCATCGCCCTGGTCCGGATAGATCATCAAATCAGCGCAATAAGCAGTAATGCATCGGTTTGCCATGATAGAAGCATCTTCACGGATGTATGAAAAGTTACCATCGAAAGTAAGAGCACCATCAGTAAGAACTGTAATTTCATCAAAATTCTGACCATAAAACTGGAAATCAAAATCAATAGGTTGAATGGCAAAACCATCATCATCATTTGTTGGCTGTAACTGATTGGTGATAATGGCGGGAAAAGTTTCTGAAACAGGGGTTTCAGAATAATCCATCTCCAGCGACCAGGTGTATGGCTGTGTACCCTGGGCAGCTTCAAGCTGGAAGTTATAATTTTCCAAAACAGTTGCAGGCGCGAGGTTCCCGGTGGTCACCAGTACTTTATCAAAACTAATGGATTTGTTCATCCACACCAAAGTAGTATCGTTATTAGCGATCGGAACATTTGTTGCATCACTTACAACCTCTTCGGTTCCGTTGTTATAGTCGATCAGTGAGCAGCTTACAATTTCTCCTGTTCCAACAGAATAAGGGTCCTGCTCCACAACCTGGAGGAAAAACCTGGCTTCAGCGCCGGGTTCCACATAACTAAGCAAATCGGTAATATCGAGTCCGATTTCGATAGTTTTATCCGCTGTTGAATTTCCGCCCTGCATGTAAAAATCGCCACCCTGGTAGTTAAAAATCGGGAACCCTCTGGTGAACTCAGGCTTTGTTGCCGTCGGGTCAGTTGAAACACCTGCCATGATCTTAAGTTTATTCCTTGAATTGTGTGTTAATTTTGCCTTGAAGGTAAGAAGAGGTTCTCCGTCAGGTTTTGTTTGTACAATGTGCACCGTGTTGCTCCAGATTCCACCAATTTCGATCGGGTCGGCAAGTAATTTATACATCACGTAGGCTTTGCCATTAAAGCCGAAGCCGGTGCCCCACGAATTGGCCATCAGCAGCCCTCCGATTTCGCAATCCTGTAAATTTACTTCTCCATCACC
>Ga0172370_10003268_pt1 | contig 22611 bp, 22 predicted proteins | sample LakKiv5m_FD_114538 | JGI IMG/M metagenome (GOLD analysis project Ga0172370, IMG submission 114538) | Freshwater microbial communities from Kabuno Bay, South-Kivu, Congo - kab_022012_11.5m | ecosystem: Environmental > Aquatic > Freshwater > Lake | place: Democratic Republic of the Congo...
CTGGAGTCGTTGGGTTGAAACCGACATACGGTCGAGTTTCCCGTTACGGCGTCATTGCTATGGGTTCATCATTGGATTGTCCGGGACCGGTAACATTAACGGTTGAAGACGCGGCTTTGATTTTGAAATTGATTGCCGGAAAAGATCCGTACGATGCAACTTCGTCACCTTTTCCGGTTAAAGATTATGTTGAAGGATTAAATGAAAACAAAAAAATGACGATTGGGATTCCGGATGAATATTTTATAGGAGTAGATGAAAGTGTCAAGAGCAGGATATCCCGGTGTACCGGTATATTGGAAAAGATGGGACATATGATAAAAAAAATAAAATTGATTGATCCGAAATACGCGATTTCGGTTTATACGATTGTTCAGCGGGCAGAAGTATCATCAAATTTAGCCAGATATGATGGTATAAGATACGGCAATGACCGGACATATTTTGGTGAAGAAGCCAAAAGAAGAATCATGTTGGGTGCATATACGTTATCGTACGGTTATTATGATGCCTATTACAAGAAAGCGCAGAAAGTTAGGACATTAATTATTGAAGATTTCAAAAAAGCCTTCAAGCAGGTTGATGCGATTATCGGGCCAACCACGCCGATGACGGCATTGAAACTGGGTGAGTGGGAAAAATACCCGTTTTTCGGTGAAGTGATGGATGTATTGAATGAACCGGCTGCTGTCGCCGGAATTCCGGCGATCAGTGTTCCTGCCGGACTCGATAAGAATGGTTTGCCGGTCGGCATGCAGATTATGGGAAATTATTTTTGCGAAGGGACGATTTTGAATCTAGCGCATCAGTTTGAGAAAGAAACGGATTTTTTTGGAGTCGTCAAAAAAGGATTAGAAAATTGTAAAGATTGATATGGCTAATTATAAACCGGTGATCGGTTTGGAAATACATGTAGAGCTTAAGACAAAATCGAAAATGTTTTGTCAGTGCTCGGCCAATTATTTTGGCAAAAAACCAAACACCAATACGTGTCCGGTATGTTTGGGTTTACCGGGAGCGTTGCCGGTGCCGAACGAAAAAGCGATTGAATGGACGATTTTGATCGGTAAAGCGCTAAATTGCACGATCAATAAAATTTCCAAATTTGACCGCAAGCATTATTTTTATCCCGATTTGCCGAAAGGTTATCAGATTTCGCAGTATGATGAACCCATCGCGGTTAATGGTCAAATAAATATTGTAGGGGTCGGGTTTTCCGACCCTCGTTACAAGGGCGGGAATACCCCGCCCCTACAAAAAATATTCCGAATTCGTCGTGTTCATCTGGAGGAAGACACGGGGAAATTGATTCACAGCGGTAATGAAACGCTCATTGATTTTAATCGTTCCGGTGTGCCCTTGGTTGAGATCGTGACCGAACCGGATTTTGATAACAGCGACGACGTGAAAAGATTTTTGGAAGAACTTCGGGTAATCATCCGCTATCTTGACGTGTCTGACGCCGATATGGAAAAGGGGTCAATGCGACTCGAACCAAATATATCGGTTCGAGAAATTCCAAATTCAAAATTTCAAATTCCAAACAAATTTCAATTACCAAAATACAAAGTTGAGGTGAAGAATATAAACTCATTTCGTTACGTGAAACAGGCGATCGAATATGAATTGGAAAGGCAAAAGGAAATATTGGAAAAAGGGGAAACGCCCAGGCAGGAAACCAGAGGCTTCGACGAGAAAAAAGTCGCCACTTATTCGCAGAGATCCAAAGAAGAAGCGCATGACTACCGGTATTTTCCCGAGCCGGATATTCCTCCCCTGACGTTTACGCAGGACTATATAAGTAGTATTATAGTGCCGGAATTGCCTCAGCAAAAGGTTGAGCGGTATGTTATGGACTACCAATTAAAGTTCGATGATGCTTTTAGATTAACTAGAGATTTAAAAATAGCTAATTTGTTTATTAATATTATTAACAATAAAGAAATAAAGAAAAATAATATTCCAATAAAATTCATTGCAAACTTGTTTATTAATAGCTGGTTAAATAAACTAAGACGACTTCCAGAAAAAACAAATGAACGTTATGTTGATGAGGTTGTTGATGCCTATAAACTTAGATTCCAAATAGGAGAAGCAATATCGTCCGACAAATATGATGTAATTATTGACAAAGTTATCGCAGCGAATCAAAAAGTAGTGGACGAATATAGAAAAGGAAAAGAGAATGCTATTATGTTCCTCGTCGGCCAGGTAATGCGCGAGATGAAAGGGAAAGCAGAAGCCAAACTAATAATATCAAAAATCAAAGATAAAATATCAAATTAATTTTTACTTTGTATTTTTTATTTTTTCATTTTAAATTTTTATTTTTATCTTATGTCTTTCGTTCATCTTCATGTCCATAGCGAATACTCGTTGCTTGACGGAATGTGCCGGATAAAGGACTTGGTCCAAAAAGCCAAGGAAATGGAAATGCCGGCGGTTGCCCTGACGGATCACGGCGCCTTGTACGGCGCTTTCAAATTTTTTATCGCGGCCCGGGAAGCCGGAATAAAACCGATAGTCGGCGTCGAAGTGTATAAGGCGAAAAATTCGAGATTCGACAAGCAGGCGGGCGTTGACCGCGATCAATTCCATCTGGTTTTGCTGGCCAAGAATCTGCAGGGCTATAAAAATCTGCTCAAGATGAATACGCTTGCCAATCTGGAAGGGTTCTATTATAAGCCGCGGGTGGATTTTGAACTTCTGGAAAAATACGGCGAAGGACTGATTGCTCTTTCCGGATGCCTGGCCGGAGAAATCCCCAGCTTGCTTGCGGAAGACCAGCCGCAGGAAGCGCAGCGGATTCTGAAAAAATATCTGAAAATTTTCGACAGGAACTTTTATCTGGAATTGCAGCGGCATCCAAAAATGGAAATCCAGGAAAAAGTCAATGCGGAGCTTGTCAAACTTTCGCGCCAGTTTGGCGTGCCGATTGTCGCGACCAACGATGTTCATTATTTAAGCCAGCAAGACGCTTATGCCCAGGAGATTTTGCTTTGTATCCAGACGCAAAGGGCAATTTTCGAGAAAAACCGGCCGCTTTCGATGCTGGACGTTCCGGATTTCTATTTCAGATCCGCGGCGGAGATGAAAGGCACTTTTACCGATTATCCCGAAGCGATCGAAAATACGTTAAGGATTGCCGGCGAATGCAATTTGGAAATTCCTTACGGAAAATTGATTCTGCCGCGTTTTAATGTTCCGCCGGGCTACAGCGTAAAGGACTATCTGCGCCATTTGGTATTTGAGCGTTTGGACAGGGTAAAGGGCTACGATAAGGAAATTATCGATAAACGGTTGAATTATGAATTGGATATTATTTCCCAAAAAGGCTATGACAACTATTTCCTGTTCGTTTACGATTTCGTCAACTGGGCCAAGAGCCAGAAAATTGCCGTCGGTCCGGGAAGAGGCTCGGCCGCCGGATCGCTGGTATCATATGTTTTGAATATCACCGGAATCAACCCATTGGAATACGATTTGCCTTTTGAGCGATTTTTGAATCCGCAAAGACCTTCACCTCCAGATATAGATATGGATTTTGCCGATACGCGCCGCGACGAAGTCCTGCAATACATGCGCAAAAAATACGGTGAGGATAAGGTTGCCCAGGTAATTACTTTTGGCACGCTTGAGTCGCGCATGGCGGTGCGCGATGTGGCGCGGGCATTGGGAAAATCTTATGCCGAAGGCGACCGGATCGCCAAAATGATTCCGCCGCCCCGGCAGGGTTTTCATCTGAAACTCAAATCGGCTATCGACGAAACGCCGGCTTTAAAAATGGCTTACAATACGGAAAACGAAACGAAAAAAATTTTGGAAATCGCCATGAAGCTCGAAAGTTTGCCCCGCCACGCTTCCGTTCATGCGGCGGCCGTCGTTATCTCCGACAAGGAACTGACCGAATATGTGCCGCTGCAACGGGAGGCCAAAGAAGGCAGGATTATCACCCAATACGATATGTATTCGCTGGATTTGAATATTTCTCCGGCAGCAATCGGGTTGACCAAAATGGATATCCTGGGATTGCGTAATCTGACGATTCTCGAAGAGGCCATAAGATATGTGAAATTGATGAAGAAAAACGAAATCAGCATTTACGATATTCCAAAGGATGACAAAAACACTTTTAAATTGATATCCGCGGGGAACACGGTCGGCGTTTTCCAGCTTGAATCTTCGGGTATGAAAAGATTGGCAAAAGATTTGAAACCGAACAAGATTTCGGATATTATCGCCATGGTTTCCTTATACCGGCCCGGCCCAATGGATCTTATTCCCGCGTTTATCGAAGGGAAAAAGAATCCGAAAAAAGTCAAATATCTTCACCCGGACCTGAAATCGATTTTCGAGGAAACCTACGGCGTTTTGGTTTACCAGGAGCAAGTGCTTGAGATTGCCCACAAGATAGCCGGCTACAGTTTGGGTGAAGCCGATATTTTACGCCGGGCCATGGGAAAGAAGAAAAAAGAAATCATGTATAAGGAAAAAAAGAAATTCGTCGAAGGCGCCACTAAAAAAGGCTATACGAAAAAATTTGCCGAAGACATTTTCAGTTTCGTGGAAAAATTCGCTGCCTACGGATTCAATAAATCCCATGCGGCTTCCTATGGCCTGATCGCTTACTGGACCGCTTACATGAAGGCCAATTTTCCGGTGGAATTTATGACGGCGCTTTTGACGGCCGAACTTCAGGGGGTTGCGGGGCCGCAGCGGGAAATCAAAATGGCGCAGGCTCTTGAGGAATGCCGGCGCATGGAAATTAAAGTCCTGCCGCCCAACATCAATAAATCCCAGGACAGTTTCGCGATCGAAGAAGGCGTGATCCGTTTCGGTCTGTCGGCTATCAAAAATGTCGGGCAGGCGGCGATCGATGCCATTCTTGAGGCGCGCCGCGAAGGCGAGTTTATCAGCTTTAAGGATTTCCTTTTAAAAGCCGATCTGCGCCGCGTCAACAAAAAAACGGTCGAAAGCCTCATTAAAGCCGGGGCTTTCAATCAATTCGGCAACCGGGCGACTTTGCTCATGGTTTATCCGACGGTCGTTAAGGAAATAAGCGATTATAAAGATGACAAAGCCAAAGGCCAATTCGGATTGTTCCAGGAAGAAATGACCGAGAAAAAACGGGATGACAATTTTACGCCGATAGAAGATTTCAGCGAAGATGAAATTTTTATGATCGAAAAAGAAGTGATCGGTTTCCTGATCACCCAAAACCCTTTAAGCAAATACCAGAACGTCATCGACAAGAAGATAACCAAAAAAATCGGTGAGATCGGTCAGGAAGATAACAGGAAAACCCATATTGTTGCCGGAATAATCAGCAGCCGCAAGGTAATCAAGACGAAAAAAGACAGTTTGGAAATGGCTTTCGTCAGTTTGTTCGATGAAACCGGTTCGCTGGAAATCGTTTTTTTCCCGACGACATATACCAAATTAAAAGAATCTTTGGCAGTCAATCGCGTTTTGATGGTAAAAGGGAAAATCAATGATCGTGATGGCCGCTTAACCATGATCGCCGATGCCGCCGTTAATTTGGATAGAATAAATAATGGTTGACGAAAGATATGGCCGATGATAAAATAAAAAAAGAAGAAGAATCCTATTTTGAGATTGATAAAGCAGGGAATCTTAATAGAATAAAGAATAAAGAGTTGAAAATAAGGAATTTGAAAAGGAACAGGCAGATTGATCCGAACGCATTGAATATAGGATTTTACTTGATTACGCCGATTATTATCGGCGTTATTTTGGGTTCAGTCATGGATAATTGGCTAAAGACTAAACCGACATTTACGATTATCCTTATATTTTTGGGAATGATCGCCAGTATCTATAATTTATTTAAATTAGTCAAGAATGCCTAAAATCAGCATAAAGCCGGAACCGCTTTTAACGATTTTCGGTTTTACGGTCACCAATTCATATTTGACATCATGGATTGTTATTCTTTTATTTATTCTGGCAGCCGTCCATTACCATAATCAGATCGATAAAAAAAATAAAAGCGGTTTTTATTATCTTGTCAATTTTATTGTCAAATCCGTCTACGGTCTTTTTCAGTCAATTTTAGGCGAAAACAAAATTACTGTCTTTTTCCCGCTCTTGGGAGCTTTTTTCTTTTATATTCTGCTTCAGAACTGGTTCGGTTTATTGCCCGGCGTCGGCAGCCTGCTTATTAAAATTAGGGAACACGGCGAAGAAGTTTTTATACCGCTTTTTAGGGGTGACAACGCGGATTTGAATACGACGCTTGCTTTGGGTTTGATTTCCGTCGGTTTGATCCAGTTTTATGGCATAAAGTATTTGGGTATCGGCGGATATTTGAAAAAATATATCAACTTGAAAGGACCGATCGATTTTTTTATCGGCGTTTTGGAGGTTTTATCGGAAATTTCGCGGGTTCTCTCATTCGCCTTCCGGTTATTTGGTAATATATTCGCAGGAGAAGTTTTATTGATGATCGTTGCTTTTCTCGTTCCCATTTTGGCCTCGTTCCCGTTTCTGGTGCTGGAAATATTCGTCGGATTTGTCCAGGCTTTGGTATTTTCGATGCTGACCGCGGTTTTTATCGGTGTTGCGGTGGAAAAACACCATTGAAAATTGTAAATTGAAAATTAACTAGGGGGTGACAAATAAATGCCAGTTGATATAAAATCTTTAGCGACGGCTTTAGCTATCGGGCTCGGAGCATTGGGGCCGGGTTTGGGTATCGGTATGATCGGTGCCAAAGCAATGGAAGCCTTGGGACGCAATCCGGAATCGGAATCGGCCGTCAGAACCTCGATGATTTTAGGTTTGGCTTTTGCCGAGGCGATCGCCATTTACGCATTGGTCGTATCGTTAATTATTAAGTTCACGTAATTTGATTACGAATACAATATGGAAAATCTTGGAATCGATTACAAATTGCTGATTGCCCAGATAATAAATTTCGGGCTTTTTTTCTTTATCTTCAAGAAATTTATTGCCGGACCATTTATGAATTTCTTAAGCCGGGAGAAGAAGAACGAGGCAGAAAAACAAAAGGCCTTGGTTCTTGCTCTCAATCAGGAAGAAAAAATGAAAGAGGAAGAGAAAAAAGCCCGGACGGAAATGAAAAAAGAAGTTGACGCATTGATCAAGCAGGCAAAGCAGGACGCCGGCCGGGTGCGGGAAGAAATGATTGGCCGCGCCGAAAAAGAGGCGGCCGAAATAGTCGAACGGGCCAAAAAACAGCTTAACGAGGAAAAAACCGCCCTGTATAAGGAATTAAAAAACAGAACGGGTGAGATGAGTGTTTTGCTTATCAACAAAGCCCTTAACAACTATCTCGATGAGGAATCTAGGAAAAAATTGACCCGGTATATCCTTAATAATTTGACCAAAGAAATCGAGTATCAATAAATCGTATGAAAATTGATCCTCAGCTTAAGGAAGAGCTGAAAAAATATATTATCGAACGCGAATATAAATTGAAGCGTAAGGTGACGATTACTTCGGCCTATGCTTTGACCGAAAAAGAAATGGACATCCTTAAAACCAATCTGCCGGTTTTGAAAGAAGCGGTTGTGGATAACCTCATTGATCGCGATTTGGTTGCCGGAGTGGTAATCAGGTTCGGAACGAAGATGATCGACTTATCTTTGAAGGGGGAATTACAAAGTTTATTAAAGTTGATTTATGACATTACTTGACCAATATTTTAAGGAAATTGAAAAGGAATTGTCGCGGGAAAAAACCAAAATTACCGCGCAGGAGATCGGGACGGTACAGGAGGTACGCGACGGGGTTGTGATTTTGACGGGTTTGGACGATGTTTCTTTCGGTGAACTCATCCAGTTCAAGTCCGGAGTATACGGAATGGTAATCGATTTGATTCCCGAACAAACCGGTGCGATCGTTTTGGGATCTTTTGAAAAGATCGAAGCCGGAGAAACAGTCAAAGCCGTCGGAAGGACCCTTTCCGTCGCCGTGACCGAAGAGCTCCTGGGCCGCGTGGTCGATTCCTTGGGTGAGCCGATCGACGGCGGTCAAAAAATAACTGCGAAAACCTTTTATCCTTTGGAAAAGATCGCGCCCGGTGTCGTTTACCGCAAGTCGGTCAATGTTCCGCTGCAAACAGGCATGAAATCGATCGACGCGATTATTCCGATCGGCCGCGGACAGAGAGAGCTCATTATCGGCGACCGGGGAATCGGAAAAACGACGATTGCCGTCGATACGATTCTTAACCAAAAAGGCCAAAATGTAATTTGTATTTACTGTAGCGTCGGCCAAAAATCGTCCAAAGTCGCGTCTATTATCCAACTCCTTCGGGCAAACGATTCGTTAGCCTATACGATTGTCGTTGCCGCTTCCGCATCTGATCCGGCGCCTTTGCAATATCTGGCACCATATGCGGCGACGGCCATCGGCGAATATTTCATGGATCGCGGAAAAGACGTGCTTATCGTCTATGACGATCTGAGCAAACACGCGTGGGCTTATCGGCAAATTTCCCTGATCCTGCGCCGGCCGGCCGGCCGTGAAGCGTATCCGGGCGATGTTTTCTATTTGCATTCGCGTTTGCTGGAGCGAGCTTGCCGGCGCGACGAAAAACACGGCGGCGGCACGATTACCGCTTTGCCGATTATCGAAACATTGGAAGGCGATATGTCCGCCTATATTCCGACGAATGTCATCTCGATTACCGATGGCCAAATCATTTTGGATTCCGATCTTTTCAATGCCGGTATCCGTCCGGCGGTCGATATCGGTCTGTCGGTATCGCGTGTCGGCGGTACGGCGCAAACGAAAGCCATGAAACAGGTGGCCGGTTCACTAAAGCTGGATTTGGCCCAGTATCGTGAAATGGCGGCTTTTTCTCAATTCGAATCCGACCTTGACGAACAAACTAAAAAATTCTTAAACCGTGGAGCAAAGCTGACGCAAATATTAAAGCAGGATCAGCATAAAACCTATGAATTGGCCATTCAGGTTTCGATTATCTGGGCTGCCAATCACGGATATCTTGATAATTTAACCAACGAACAGATTGCCAAATTCGAAAGCCGATTTATCGAGGATTTGAAATCCAGAGGAAGAAAATTATTGGACAGGCTTAATAAAAATAAAATAATCAATAAAGAAGACGAAGAAGAATTAAAAAAGTACGCGGAGGATAATTCCAATCTTGTTTAAATATGAATTTGCGACAGGTAAAAACTAAAATTCGATCCATCGGAAACGTCAGAAAAATCACCAGAGCCATGCAGATGGTTTCGGCGATAAAAATGAAAAAGGCCCAAGCGGAAGAAATCGAAGGCCGGCCTTACCGGTTGGCGCTGGAAGATATAATCGGCAAAATCGTCAGGAAAATCGATAGGGAAAGTTCCGTGCTGCTTATGCCGCAAAACGACGACAGCCGGCGTGAACTTATCATTTTTATTTCGTCCAATAAAGGGTTATGCGGACCGTTTCATGTAAACCTTGACCGTTATTTGTTGAAAAACGTTAATTTCGGGGAAACCGATTTCATCGCCGTCGGCAAAAAAGGGGCGGTTTTCACGAGCCGAATGGGAAGTAAAGTATTGGCGGATTTTTCCGGCAATAACCCATTGATCGAAGTTTCGGCCATTTTCAAAATGGCGCTTGACCTGTATTTCGGCGGCCAATATAAAAAAATATCCTTGGTTTACAACCGGTTTATTTCGACTTTGAAATCGGAAACGATCCGGGAAGTAATCCTGCCGTTTAAAATCGGGAAAAAAGACATGAAAGACAAGGCCGCCGGAGAATTGGCCGGCGATTACCTCATCGAACCGTCACCCCGCGAAATCATCGATTATCTTTTGAAAAGTTATATCGAAGAAAAAATCCGCGGCGCGATTGTGAGTTCGCAAGCGGTGGAACATTCGGCCCGGATGATTGCGATGAAGAATGCAACCGATAACGCGAATGATATTACTTACAATTTAACATTATTAAGCAATAAAATCCGGCAGGGTAAAATAACGAGCGAGCTTTTGGATATGATTACGGCGAAAGAGTCGGTGGAGAACTAATTTCAAATTAAAAATTAAAAATTATCATTATGTCAGAAGGCAAAGTGATTGCCATTAGAGACGTTGTCGTTGACATTGAATTTCCCAAAGGCCAGACGCCAAGAATTTATGATGCTTTGGAAATTGCCCGGGAAAAAGGCCAAAAATTGATTTTGGAGGTGGAGGCGGTTTTGGAAGACGGATTGGTGCGGGCATTGGCTTTAAGCACGACTTATGGCGTTGGAAGGGGAACGAAAGTCGTAAGTACCGGAAAATCAATTGAAGTGCCGGTAGGCGAAGGCGGTTTGGGAAGAATTTTCAATATTCTCGGGGAAGCAATCGATAATCAGGGACCGGTCAAGGCAAGCAAATATTATCCGATTCACCGCGAGGCGCCTTCCTTAACTCAACAGGCAGTCAAACAGGAAATTTTCGAGACCGGTCTTAAGGTTATTGACTTGATCACTCCTTTCATCAAGGGCGGTAAAGTCGGCATTTTCGGCGGCGCCGGGACCGGTAAAACGGTTATCATTCAGGAAATGATCCATAATGTTGCCAAGGAACACGCAGGCGTATCCGTTTTTACCGGTGTCGGAGAAAGAACAAGGGAAGGGAATGATTTATGGAATGAAATGAAGGAAACGAAAGTGCTTGACAAGACCGTTTTGGTTTTCGGACAAATGAACGAACCGCCGGGAAACCGCTTGCGGGTGGCCTTGACCGGCGTAACCATGGCCGAGTATTTCCGGGACGAAAAAAACATGGATGTTTTACTTTTCGTCGATAACATTTTCCGCTATGCGCAGGCAGGGAGCGAAGTTTCGGCCCTTTTGGGAAGGATTCCGTCGGCGGTCGGCTACCAGCCGACACTGGCATCGGAAATGGCCGCCCTGCAGGAGCGGATCACCTCGACGAACAAAGGCTCAATCACATCGATGCAAGCCGTTTACGTACCGGCCGACGACTACACCGATCCGGCACCGGTCGCGACTTTTGCCCATTTGGATGCATCGATCGCCCTTGATCGCTCACTCGCGTCACAGGCGCTTTACCCGGCCATCGATCCGTTGACATCGTCTTCGCGCGCGCTTGATCCTCTGATCGTGGGTCAGGAGCATTATCAGGTCGCCCGCGATGTTCTGAAAACATTGCAAAGATATAAGGATTTACAAGACATTATTGCAATTTTGGGTATGGAAGAGCTTTCCGACGAAGACAAATTGGTCGTCGGCCGTGCCAGAAAAATCCAGAGATTTTTGACGCAGCCGATGTTCGTGGCCGAACCGTTTACCGGTAAAACGGGAAAATATGTCTCGCGTGAGGAAACCGTTTCCGGCTTCAGCGAAATATTGGCCGGAAAATATGACGACAAACCGGAAAGCGCGTTTTACATGATAGGAGGAATTGAAGAAGTAAAGTAAAATCCCAAGATACAAATTCCAAAAACCAGACAAATTTCAATTACCAAGGTCCAATTACCAAAATAGTTTAGAACATTGTGATTTGAATATTGAATATTGTTTGGAAATTGGGATTTGGAATTTTAATTAAATATGGCTAATCTACATTTAAAGGTTATTACACCTAAAAAGGTCGTCCTGGAAGAAGATGTTCAGTCGGTAACCGTTCCTTCGTCAGAAGGCGAGTTGACGATTTTGCCGTATCATACGAACCTGTTTTCTCTTTTAAAGGAAGGAATCGTCAGGATAAAAAAAGATAATAGGGAAGATTATCTGGCAATCGGCGGCGGTTACGCGGAAACCGACGGGAAAAATCTGAACGTACTCGTATCGAGAGCTTACGGACAGAATGAAATAGACGAACAATTAACGCAAAAAGCAATGGATGAAGCGAAAAAAGCAATGGCCGCGGCAAAAGATAAAAATCAACGGGCAGAGGCGATTTCGCTATTGAGACGATCGGTTATTGATATGAAACTCCTTAAAAAAAGAAAGGCGCGTATAATATAACATATGGCTTTAATTATCGTCGAATCACCAACCAAAGCGCGCACTTTCAACCGTATCCTTAAAGGCCGCGACTATTATGTTTTCGCCACTATGGGGCATTTCCGTGATTTGCCCGGGAAAAGCATGGCGATTAATTTCAAGGAAAAATTCAAGCCCGAATATGAAATCATCGAAGCCAAAGAAAAAATGGTTGCGACGCTTCTTGATTTGGCCAAAAAGAATAAGGAAATCATTTTGGCAACCGATCTGGACCGTGAAGGCGAAGCCATATCCTATCATGCGGCTTATGTTCTTGGTTTTATCAGGGAAAATTGGCCGGACTTCAAGATCGAAGAAACGGGTAACCTGAAAAGGATCGTTTTTCATGAAATTACGGAACGGGCTTTAAAAGAAGCTTTAGCCAGCCCGGGCAGCTTGCGGGTCGATCTCGTCAAAGCCCAACAGGCGCGAAGAATCCTTGACCGGGTAGTGGGTTACGAATTATCGCCTCTTTTATGGAAAAAAATGGGTAAGCACTGGCTGTCTGCCGGGCGGGTACAGACCGTCGCCTTGAGGTTGGTCGTCGAGCGGGAAAAGGAAATTAATCGGTTTGAAATCGATCCGTATTTCCAAATTTATGCCGAATTTTTAAATTCAGAAAAATTTAAAGCGAAACTGACAGCCAAAAATGATGTTGTTTATGAGGTAAAAAATAAAATTAAATTGTTCGACGGCGAATATACCTATACGAAAACGACAATCGACAAGGAACTGTCGGTTATTATTCGAAACGAATTAAATCAGGATAATTTCAAAGTGACCGATGTCAGGGAGGAAACGGTTAAGAGGTACCCGCCGCCGCCATTTACCACCTCGCTCCTGCAGCAGGAAGGCTTCCGGCGCTTTGGTTTTTCTTCGAAAATGACCATGAAACTGGCTCAGGATTTGTATGAACGGGGAATGATTACCTATCACCGCACGGATTCGTTTTCACTGGCTTCTTTCTTTGTTTTCAAAGCTAAGGATTATATCGCGGAAAAATACGGCCGGCAATATACTTTGGATAAGCCAAGGGGTTTTAAGACAAAATCGAAATCGGCTCAGGAAGCTCATGAAGCAATCAGGCCGACGTCGCTTAAAAAAGAGCCGGAGGATTTAAAAATAGATAAAAAATTAACATCCGCCCACAAAAAACTATACGAATTGATTTTTGACCGGGCGGTTGCGACCCAGATGAAAGAAGCGCAGATCAAGCAAATCAAAATCGCGATCGAAAGCGTTAAGGGTTACCGGTTCGAAGCAGAAGAGCAGCAAGTGGTTTTCGACGGATTCCTGCGCGTTCTTAATCCGGAATTCGCCGACCGGAACCAGCATTTGATCAGCATAAAAATCAACGATAGCTTAAAACTTGATTCTTTGGAGCCGCAGGAGTTAAGCACCACTCCGCCGCCGCGTTATAACGAAGCGTCGCTCATCAAAACTCTGGAAGAGAAGGGGATCGGCCGGCCATCGACTTATGCGCCGATCATTTCCTTGATTCAGGATAAAAATTATATCGAAAAGGCGGAACGTTATTTCCAACCGACCAAATTGGGGGAAATAATTTCGGATTATCTGTCCAAAGCATTTCCCCAGGTATTTGATTTGGGTTTTACCGCGGCAATGGAGGAAGGGTTGGACAGGATAGCCAATGGGGAAGAAGATTTTATCAGGCTTCTTGAAAATTTTTACGGTGACTTCAAAAAAGAATTGGACGTAAAAAGAAAAGATAAGACCTTAATCGACGTCGAAGAGAGAACCGGCGAGAAATGCGGAAAATGCGGCGGCGATATGGTTGTCCGTTTTTCCAAATTCGGAAAATTCCTGGGCTGCTCCAATTACCCAAAGTGCAGGAATATCAAATCTTTTTTGCAGACGGTTAAGGATAGGAAATGTCCGGAGTGCGGCGGAGATATCGTTATTCGTTTTACCAGAAAGCGAAAACGGTTTTACGGCTGTATCAATTATCCCAAATGCAAATATTCTTCCTGGAAATTGGGAATTAAATCGGCCGGTATAGCAGCAACGGCTACTATCCCACCTGCTACATCTGCAAGTACATCTAAATGATATCAGGTATAATATTTTCCGGTTTATCTTTTTCCTCTTCCCATTGTCTTGGATTATTTCTTATGTATTGTTGAATCATAAACAAAGAATACTCTGAGCGAATAATGTGGTCGTAATAGGAACGTTGCCAAATTGATTTTTCAAATGATTGATATTTGTTTTTCCTTACTTGCTTGATATATTCAACCGTTGTTATTGATTTAAATGATCCAATTAGGTTTCCTAATGTAGGGACAACCCTTGTGGTTGTCCTATTTGTGTTTTGTCGGACAGGCACAAGGCCTGTCCCTACAATTTGTTTTATATTTCGATTGCGAATAACGATTATCCCATGAACATGATTTGGCATAACCACAAATTCATCATGTTCAACATGATTAAATCTATTTGGAATATTCTTAAAACATTTATTGACTAATTGTCCAAATTCATTTAATACCATTTGTCCACAAACTATCTCACCAAACCAGTTAACCATACCCTTTGTGCAAAGGGTGACAAAATACCATCCGGCATCATGATAATCCCATTTTTTGTACCGGTTTGGTTTTCGTTGAGGAAGAACCATTAATAATGATTATTCATTAATCGAGTATGATTGTCTATGGACTATATGCGACAAAAGTTAGGCTTTAGCGCATGCTTTGAGGAATTCGACGAAGATGGGATGGGGGTTTAAAGGGCGGGATTTATATTCGGGATGGCCTTGGGTGGCCATATAAAAAGGATGTTTAACTTTGGGAAGCTCAATAATTTCGCATAAATTTTCCACTACAGACCGCGCTGCGATAATCATTCCTGCTTTTTCAAACTGTTCTGCATACCGGTCATTGAATTCATAACGATGACGATGACGCTCACTCGTCAGCTCTTTTCCGTAAATTTTATAGGCGCGGGTACCGTTTTTCACTTTGGCATCCCAGGATCCGAGCCTCATCGTACCGCCATAAGCCCTTCTTTTCATGAAGTTTGCCTGCGCCGGCATAAGGTGAATGACCGGATTCCCGGTTTTTTTATCATTTTCCACCGTATTGGCATCTTTCAGGCGAAGAATGTCACGTGCAAAAGAAATAACTGCCAGTTGCATGCCATAGCATAATCCCAGGTAAGGAATTTTATTATCCCTGGCATAACCCGCGGCCGCAATCATGCCTTCGGCGCCGCGTTCTCCCCAGCCTATTGGAACGATAATGCCGTCAGGCTTGCCAATGATTTTCGCCCCGTGTTTTTCTACATTTTCCGCGTCTATCCAGCGCGTATTAGCTTCGATATCATTTTCCCAAGCCGCATGATCGATCGCATCAAACAAGGCGGCATAAGAATCCCGCAGCTGATAATCGCCGGTACCGAAGTATTTTCCGACGATGGCAATTTCCACGGATTTATTTTTCTGTTTTTTTATTTTATCGATCAGTCGTTTCCAACGGTCGAGCTTTGGCGGCTTAATCGGTAAAGCAAGTTTTTTAAGAATTTTTTCGTCAAGTTTCTGCTGTCGCAGAACTAAAGGAATTTCATAAACCGAAGGCAAGTCGGGATTGGAAACGATGTCTTCGCCGTGCATGTTGCAAAAAAGGGCAAAGCGGTCGCGGCGGCGCTGGTCGATAAATTTTTCCGATCGGGCAATGATAAAATCCGGCTGGATTCCCATCGAGTTTAAAGTCCGGACCGAAAGCTGGGTTGGTTTTGTTTTCGGTTCACCCAAATGATGGGGCGTGGGGACGTAGCTGACGTGGATGTGGATGACATCACCGGGATTGTTGAGGGCTAAAATCCTTGAGGCTTCGTAAAAAAAAACGTTCCAGTATTCGCCGGCGGTGCCGCCCAGTTCGATCGTAACAATATCGGCGTGCCTTTTTCCGGCAACATTTTTAATCCGGGCAATGATTTCTTCGCAGATATGGACCGCTTCAACGTCTTCACCTTTGTATTCGAAGCGGCGTTCTTTATCGATTATTTGCCGATATACCTGGCCCATGGTGACGAAATTATCCCGGCCCATATCTTCGTTCAAAAATTTTTCGTATGTGCCGATATCCATATCCGCTTCGGTGCCGTCTTCGCATAAAAACGGATCACCGTGTTCGATGGGGTTGATGGTGCCGGCGTCGATATTGAGATAACCCTCAAGTTTGATCGGGGCGATTTTGTATCCGGCTGATTGAAGCAGAAGACCGATGGAAGCGGCGGTAACGCCTTTACCGATGCCGGAAATGACGCCGCCGGAGATGAAGATATACTTTGTTTTCACAACACTCTCATTATATGGAATAACAGATCAATAATCAATTGTATTTTCCGGACAAATTTTCTATAATATCGGTTATGGCTAATTTATTCATGCATAAAGACAAAAAAATGGCCGTCGGTGACACGATTACGGTAAGCTACAAAATCAAAGAAGGGGACAAGGAAAGAATCCAGGATTTCCAGGGAATTTTAATCCGGGTAAAAGGAGATAATGACGATAACCGGATGATTACCGTCCGCAAGATTTCCCGCTCCGGTATCGGGATCGAAAGAATTTTTCCTTTAAAAAGCGGCAACGTTGCCGCTATCGCCCTGGACAAACAAAGCAATTTTCAAAAGGCGAAACTTTATTTTATCCGTAAGCTTTCGAGTGCGGAAATAAGGCGCAAGCTTTATCGGCAAAAATGAATCTTCATAAATTGAATATCGGCCGGATCGGTGAAAAGCTGGCGGTCGATTTCCTTTTGCAAAACAACTACACGATTCTTGAAAAAAACTTTCGGACAAAAAGCGGCGAAATAGATATCATTGCGCAAAAAAACAATAAGATTTCTTTTGTCGAAGTCAAAACAAGAATCGGCCTTAAAAAAGGCTATCCTTACGAAGCGGTCGACAAACGGAAAGTCCTTCACGTAAAAAATTGCGCACAGTTTTATCTCTTGAAAAATCCTCACAAAGATAGTAAGCTGTCCGTAGATGTTGTTTCGATTGTTTTAAACGATGATTTGACGGTTAACAAATTACACTTTTTCGAAGGAGTCGAGTTATAATGTTTATTTTAACCCAGGACGTGCTTTCGCGCTTTTGGATAAAGTTTACCAACTATATTCCGGATTTTTTGGCCGGCCTTATTATTTTGGCGATCGGTCTGACTTTGGCCAGTTTGGCCAAGCGGATTTTGGTCACGCTTTTCACATTCGTCAAGCTCGATAATATTTTGCAAAAAACAAAGCTCGTGAGCCGCAATGAAGTCCGGTTGTGGGAAGAAATCCTGGCGGAAATCCTCCGTTTCACGATCATTATATTATTTCTTATTCCGACCCTGGAAGCCTGGGGATTATCAAGGGCGACGGCCGTTCTCAACCAGTTCCTGTTTTATCTGCCCAATGTCATCGTGGCCGTCATTATTGCTTTTGTCGGTTTGATCGCTTCCAATTTGGTAGCGGACCTGGTTCGCCGCAGCGTCAACAGTTTGGGTGCGGCTTCGGCCAATGCTTTGGCGGTTTTTTCCAGATCTACTTTAATTTTTTTCACGATCCTTATTGTTTTAAACCAGTTGGGGGTGGCCCAGGATTTAATCAGGATTCTTTTTACCGGTATTGTTGCCATGCTTGCCTTAGCCGGAGGTTTGGCTTTCGGTTTGGGAGGGCGGGATTTGGCAGAAGAAGTGCTTGAAAATTTAAGGAAAAAACTGCATTAACTTTGCTCAGGATTTATACATTATTCCCCTTCAAAACTACTTGACAAATTCCTTAATATTCTTTATATTTAAACTGTAAGTTAGATTTAAGCTAACATCCAGTACAAATATGCAAAAAGGTGACTATTTAACTACTATATTAAGATCAACTAAAACCGTTTTAACGCTTAAGGATATTGCCCTTATGTGGCAGGATTCCGATACCGATGCCGCCAGAGTCAGACTTAACTATTATGTCAGAAACGGCGATCTGTATAGGATAAGACGGGGATTATATGCTAAAAGTAAAGAATATAACCATCTTGAGTTAGCCACACGCATATTCACTCCTTCATACGTTAGTTTTGAAACAGTTTTGGCAAAAGAAGGAATGATTTTTCAGTATCAAACCCAATTTACCGTCGCATCATATTTGACCCGCGAAATTGAGATTGAAAACCAAACTTATTCTTATAAAAAGATTAAAGATACAGTATTAACAAATATTACTGGCATTGAACAAGACAATGAAACATCTGTTGCCGGTAAAGAGAGAGCATTTTTAGATACCCTATATATTAATATTGACTTTCATTTTGACAATATCAGGTCGCTTGATTGGGAAAAGGTTTTTTCAATATTACCGATTTATATCAATAAACGCCTGACTAAAAAAGTCGAGAAGTTATTTAAACAATCCAAAACCTAAATAAAGAAATGACCATAGATACATCCGTTCACAAAACCATTTTATTTCAGATTTTAAAAGATATTTTTTCCGACACTAACATAGCTCCTTTTTTAGGCTTTAAAGGCGGCACTGCCGCCTTGATGTTTTATGGACTCGACCGTTTTTCTGTTGACCTTGATTTTGATCTTTTGGACGAGAAAAAAGAAGATGAAGTATTTGAGAAGGTTATCGGAATTGTCAAAAAATATGGTGTACTCAAAGAATCTTATAAGAAACGGTTTAATTTATTTTGTTTATTGTCCTATGAAGATAAAGCTCATAATATCAAGATCGAAATAAACCGTCGACAGTTTGGGTCGAAGTACGAAATGAAAACTTATCTTGGGGTATCGATGATAGTTATGAGCCGCGAAGATATGTTTGCCCATAAATTAATGGCCATGTATGAGCGGATCGGAAAAACCAGCCGTGATATTTATGATGTTTGGTTTTTTTTGATGAATCGGTTCCCGATAAACAAAGAAATTGTTGAAAAACGATCCGGAATATCTTTTGATCAACTCGTGCATAAGTGTATTGAGAAACTGAAAAAAATGAACAACAGCCGTATTTTAGACGGGATAGGTGAATTGATAACCCCAAATAAGAAAGATTGGGCCAAAGCTAAACTGAGAGACGAAACGATTAGTTTACTAAAGTTGCGTTAAGTTGCTCAGGATTTATACATTTCATCGGCCGAGGCAATACTTTCTGCTGCTCCGAATCCGGCAAAACCCAAAGCCCGGCCAACGGCAGATGTTTCCGCCACTTCATAGGGAGACTGCCTTTCGATGAGTTTCGAAGGATTGGCGGCAGAAATCCCCGTAAACGTTCCTTTATCGGTAACGACCGTCGCTTTCACTACTACCTGGTCGGGAACGGGGATGACTTCGGTCGTAATCGTGAGACGTTCGACTTGCTCATGCGCCAGTTTTAACCTGCCTGCAACCGTCATGTAATCTTTTCCGTGAATCTTTACGATATTGGTGTCATCTGCCATACATTGACTTCATTTATAACATAATCAAGATATAAAATCCGTGTAAAGTTCCGGTAATAAAAGCATTAATATTGGGTGATAAAGTGTGCTTGACAGAGAAAAACGAAAGTAGGATAATCTTTCTATGGCCATAGAAATAAATAGGGGACCGGTCCTTTCGCGTTTTTTGAATCGGATCGTTGGTGATCCGTATGGTACGGCAACTTATACTGTTCCAGATGAACTAAATACGACCTTACGGTATAATGATGGTCATCATTATCCCCATATGCCGGTTTCCCTATATGGTCCGAAAGACAATCTTCAAGTATTGGGAGAATATGGAAACGGGTTCAGTTTTAACGAATTGGCACCGGCAAATACGATGTTTGGAATATCGGTGTTTGCAGATATGGTGCAAGTTAACGTGGAAAGGCACGAGGTAATCATTCCCGCTCGGGAAAGATATCGTGACGCGCTGGTTTTTGGCTTGTTCCACGCCATTGGCCGCCTTCATGTCCATGAAGATGCGCAGTGGCACGAAAAATCCGGACAAGTTCATCATTTATTGAACGGGGCAATTGCGCATTTACAAGCTTGTGGGAAAGTTGAGTTGCCAAGGAGTTTAATGGAGAGAAAAAAAGAAATCGAAGCATGGAAAATAGTTTGTGAGGAAGAGCGACAGGTTTCAGTCCGCGCCCTGGAATTAATAGCTGAGCTTCTTGAAAAAGGATTTAATCCGATTGTCCATATAGAAACCGTACCACAATTGGTAGAAATGGTCAATTCAAACCATCTTCTTCGCACATTACGTCAAGATGAAATAAATCCTCGACGGACAGGAGAGCAGATAGGAATACCGATGACTTTAAGCACCGAAGAAATTCGAGCAATTCTTCAAGTTTGATTGCCATTATGCTTGCTCAGGCCGGACGTTTTGTCAATCTTCGGATATGAAATTCAAGCAATATTAGAAGAAGAGGAGGATCGGTATGTTATAATTGATTTTGATTAATGAAGTTGTAATGGTCCCGTCGTCTAGCGGCCTAGGACATCTGGTTTTCAGCCAGAGAATCTGGGGTTCGAATCCCCACGGGATCACCAGCAAAGAAATTGCAGAATCTTTAGGGGCAGCGCTGGCTGCGCTCGCCTCCGCAGACAGCGCTGCAAAGGGATATTTTAAGTCTGGCCGGAGTCGGCGGTTAAATAAAGAATAGTTCGAGCCGACAGTTTTTGCCATGATCGCCAAATCATGGCACTCATTTTTTGCGCGCGCGATTTTTTGCGCCTGCAAGGCGCTAATCACAAATTCTCGCATAGGTTCGAGCCAAGAAGAACCACTTTTTGAAATTCTGGCAATTTGCTCGGTAAGTCTTAACTTTTCTTCAAACAATTCGTTTTTCTTTTGTTTGTAAACTTCCGGTTCCACCACCTGATCTAAATAGCCGTCTAAGAGACGGTTTAGTTTGGTTTCAATTTCTTTTTGGTTCTCGCCAAGCTTTTTTAAATCTTCGTCTGAATTTAATTGGTCTTTTTTCTCGTCTTCATTCATCCATTTCTCAAAATATGGTTCCCAACCTTGGTGCAAGCCGCAATCACCCACCACTTTCTTTAACTGCCCTTCTAAGTCAGACTCCGAGACATATTTTTGATTACAAGGCTTTAGTTTTTTGGTACAGCGGTAGTAGATGAAGGTTTGATTTTTGCCATTTTTGTAATGCTTGATATGTTGCTCTGCGGTGATTGCGGCGCCGCACTCGCCACAAGTCATCAAGCCGGTAAAAGCAAAATCATGGCCTTTTTGCCTTGGTCTTAATATCTTTTCAACTTGCTTCTGAACTTCATTAAATAATTGTTTGCTGATAAAAAGCTTATGACTGGCTTCGTAATATTCGCCGTCATACTTTAAAATGCCAATGTAAAACTTATTTCCTAACATTCGTTTCACTTGGTCTACTTTTACCGGTTTGCCGTTTTCCCGCTTTATTCCAAATTTACACATAAAATTTGAAATTTCCGTAAAGGATTTATTGCCTTCGGCCATGAGCTGAAAAGCTTTTTTAACCACCTTGGATAGTTCGGGGTCAACGTCAATCGAACGGGTTTTAGAATTATTGATATAGCCATAAGGCGCTTTAGACGGCCATTCGCCGCGACGAAGTTTTTGTCGATTACCCCGCTTAACATTTTCCGAAAGATTATCTACATAATACTTTGACTGGCCGAAGGCAATCGATAACATAAATTTCCCTTGAGGAGTATTCTCAAACCAAAAAGACGGAAATTTCAAATCTAATAATTTTCCAGTGTCCAAAAGATAAATTACTTTTCCGCCGTCAATGGAGTTTCTAGCTAATCGGTCAGGATGCCAGGAAATTATTCCTTGGGCTTCGCCATTTTCAATTTTCTTTAAGACTAGCGCAAATTGCTCTCTGCCTGGCACTTTGGCGGTTTTAGCTTCGGTGATAAATTCAGTTACTTCTAAATGGTCACGTTTGGCAAATTCTTTTAGTTCAGCAATTTGCGCCTCGATAGATAAGACCTGTTTATCTTTTTCGTCGGTTGATTTTCGACAGTAAGCAATATATTTATTCATACTTTAATCTTCTACTAATGTACTCTTTTAAAAAGTTCTTTAAAATCCTTCCTTGTTAATTTTTGCGTTTTTTCTTCTGTTCTTTCATTCTAATCGGCAACTCCGGGCAGACTTAAAATATCCCTTTGCAGCGCTGTCTGCGGAGGCGAGCGCAGCCAGCGCTGCCCCTAAAGATTCTGCAATTTCTTTGCTGGTGAACGTTTACGAAAAAATTCGAACCTTTTTTAGAACCGTATCGTGTTAGCTCCTCGCTCAGCCGCCGCGGCGGCTTCGCTTCGTCGCTATTCGCGTTCGGCGCGGCGCCCCCCGCCTGCTATCGCTTTGCGAAGCATTGCGGGCAGGCCACCCGCCGCGCCTCCGCTCATTTTCTGCGCGCGCGATTTTTGGGAAAGCTTCCGCTTTCCCTATAATACCACAAAACGAATCGGCCAATTTCCACCATTTTGGCCGATTCACCAAAACTTCCGGTTCCACCAAGCTCAAAACTGCGGTTTTGAGCTCAAATTTCGTTCTCGCCAAGCTTTTTTGACGAAAGATTTTTCCGGCGGTTTCCCGCCGGTTTTTTCTTTTTCCGCCCTAAAAGGTTTACTTGTAC
>Ga0172370_10003273_pt1 | contig 22598 bp, 18 predicted proteins | sample LakKiv5m_FD_114538 | JGI IMG/M metagenome (GOLD analysis project Ga0172370, IMG submission 114538) | Freshwater microbial communities from Kabuno Bay, South-Kivu, Congo - kab_022012_11.5m | ecosystem: Environmental > Aquatic > Freshwater > Lake | place: Democratic Republic of the Congo...
TATCCAGCAATTTAAATTTTCTTCTCCAGAAATTATCATTGGTAGAGATCAGGTAAATGAATTACCAATACAAGACAAAGCCATCTCTGCCCGTCATACAAGGCTTTCCTATCATCATGGTCAATGGTGGGTGGAAGATCTGAAATCCAGAAATGGTACCTTTATAAATGAGAAGCAAGTTCTAAGCTCGATCGTAGTTACCGCTGGTGACAAAATAAAATGTGCCACACAAGAATTTCAGATTAGTTTCGATGAATAACTGCCAGTCTTGTTCAGAGGTCTGTTATTATCATGTATAAGAGAAAAAATCTGTGCTAGATTAAATATTAGTTAAAAGGAAATTTAATCATGGAAGAAAAAGCGACTTTAGCGATCATTGGTGGTTCAGGACTGTATTCAATTTCCGGGTTGGATGATATGCAAGAAATTGAACTGATCACTCCTTTTGGCAAACCTAGTGCTCCGATTATGATTGGTATGATGAATGGGGTCAAAGTGGCTTTCCTTTCGCGGCATGGAATTGGACATTATATCCTGCCCAGTGAGGTCAATTATCGGGCGAATATTTATGCCCTAAAAATGCTGGGGGTCAAATGGGTTGTTAGTATCAGCGCATGCGGCTCATTAAGAGAAGATTTCGCCCCTGGAGAAATTGTCATCCCTGATCAACTTTTTGATTTTACGCGTGATCGTAAACGCACCTTTTTCGGTGAAGGGATAGTTGCCCATATCAATGTAGCAGATCCTTTTTGCCCTCAACTTTCTGAACTAACTTATCAGGCTGTAAAAATGACCGGAACAACAACTCATAAATGTGGATCTTTCATCACCATTGAAGGTCCACGTTTTTCAACTCGAGCTGAGTCGAATGTTTTTCGTTCTTGGGGGATGTCTTTGATCGGTATGACTGCTTCGCCAGAAGCCTTTTTAGCCAGGGAGGCAGAGATGTGCTACTCAATTATGGCACATGTGACCGATTTTGATGTCTGGCATGTCAGCGCTGAACCAGTCACCGTAGATATAGTGATTGAGATTTTGAATAGAAATACACTTGCTGCTCAAGAAGCCATTCATAACTTAACCAAATTATTACCAGTTCAAGAGAATTGTAATTGTCGCACTGCATTAGCTGATGCTTTGATTACGGATAAAAATCGAATACCCAAGGAAGTTCTTGATCGATTAGATTTATTGATTGGAAAATATATGTGATCCTTTTACCTCAAAGATTGATTACGATTGAGTTATTTATTGAGGGTATGATTTGCTGAATAATCATTCTCAGAACACCCAAGATCGGAGACAAGTGGTCTTGTTAAGACTAGCAACGTTGATCATATTGCTCGATGCACTTGTCTTGACGCTTTCGCCGGCTGTGCGTGCACGTTCCTGGCAGGTGATTTACCGTTGGGATCATTGGATTGGGGTTCTGTTTTGGGGGTTGAGTTTTGGGGTTGCACATTATTCTATGAAGCGTAAGCTAGACCATTATGACCCATTCTTATTACCGATATTTGCGTTATTAAGTGGTCTAGGGATGCTTACTATTTGGCGATTATTACCGGATTTTGGGCTGCGTCAAAGCGTTTGGATCCTTCTTACTGTTCTCATCCTTATGCTAGGGTTAAATTTTCCCAATGTATTAACGATCTTACGTCAATATAAATATCTCTGGTTAACAGCAAGCCTTTTATTAACCGCTTTGACATTAGTGTTTGGAACAAACCCATTAGGTTATGGTCCAAGAATGTGGTTAGGCTGTTGCGGTATCTACCTGCAACCATCTGAACCTTTGAAGCTCTTATTAATTGCCTATATGGCATCTTATATGGCGGATAAACGTCTCGACCTGACACTCTCACAATCCCAAAACCAAACACGATTATTCTCCAAATCCCGATTAATGCTTGCTTTATTGTTGCCTACCTTCTTAATGAGTGGGATGGCTCTTATTTTGTTACTAGTTCAAAGAGATCTTGGAACCGCGAGCATCCTTCTCTTGATTTATACGGCATTGATCTATCTCATGGTTGGAGATAAGAAAATCCTTATCGGGGGGCTTGTAGTGCTGGCAATTTCAGCTGCGCTTGGTTATTTGCTTTTTGAAATTGTCCAAATTCGAGTTGATTCGTGGCTGTTTCCTTGGAGTGATCCAAGCGGGCGCAGCTATCAGATTGTGCAATCCTTGATCGCGATCGCGAATGGAGGATTAATTGGACGCGGGCTGGGGATCGGTAACCCTGGTCTAGTACCGATTGCGCATTCAGACTTGATCTATGCAGCTCTGGGAGAGGAATATGGCTTATTGGGGATTATTGCAATTGTTTTGGTAATCGCTATTCTTGCGATACGTGGTTTGAAAATTGCCTTGAATGCACGCAATACTTATCAAAGATATTTAGCAGTTGGTTTAACTATTTATCTTTCTGGACAAAGCTTACTGATCATTGGTGGAAGTGTGCGCATATTTCCACTTACGGGGGTAACACTTCCGTTTATTTCTTATGGAGGTTCTTCCCTGCTTGTTTCTGCATTGGCGATCTTGCTGCTGATCCATATCAGCGCCTCCATGGAAGATGAATATCGTCCAAAATTCAACGATGAGCTATATCTTCAAACGGGGAAAGCGCTTTTGGCAGGGTTTATTTCCTTAAGCTTGGTTTCTGGTTGGTGGGTGATTATCCGTGGGTCAAATTTGCTTAGTCGTACAGATAATGCGCGCCGATCAATCTCAGATCGTTATGTTCATCGTGGGACGATCTTTGATCGTGATCTTGACCCGATCAATACTTCCTTTGGAGAGTCAGGGAATTATAATCGTGAATACTTATTTCCCTCCCTCAGTAATATCATTGGATATACAAGCCCTGTTTTTGGTCAAGCAGGATTGGAGGCATCCATGGATGACTATCTACGAGGGCTGCGTGGTAACCCAAACTCATTAGTGTGGTGGAATCAACTATTATATGGTCAACCCCCGCCTGGCATTGATATCCGTTTGACCATCGATTTGGATCTTCAACATAGGATTGATCAAAAATTAAAAGATCGGACAGCCGCGATTGTGATGATTGATAACTCCACAGGTGAGTTATATTCGATGGCATCCTATCCTGGTTTTGATGCCAACCAACTAAGCGAACAATGGGAAACATATACAAGTGATGAGAGCTCTCCGTATTTGAACCGAGCTTATTATGGCTATTATCCAATCGGGGATATTGCGGATAAGCTTTCAGATTATTTACTGCCTGATAGGGATCTGACTTCAAATAGTGGCATCCGCCTGACAAGCTTGGATGCTAGGGTTGATCAAAGCAATGGATTATATTTGAACCCTTTTGAAGCTGCTTTAATCGCATCTACGATCAGCAATGCGGGTGAACAACCTGCCCCACAGATTGTTTCCGCTGTGAATACACAAAAAGCAGGTTGGGTTCCCTTAGACCCGTTGAGTGAACCCCATTCAGTTTTCTCTGACGATATTGTTGAGTTTAGACAGAAACAAGTTGATATAGATCACGAAGAAATTTGGCATCTAGTTTTTTCGGTTGAAACTCAGAAACAAGCTTACGTAACTTGGTATTGGGGAGGCATCCAGTCAAGTGATGGAAAGCCTCCAATTTCCATCGCGCTATTATTAGAAGAAAGAAACTTGGCTTTAGCTGAAGAAATTGGGCGAGATATATTATTAGAGAGTTTTGATCGAAAATAAATACGCGAAAAAAAAGCAGTCCAATAACCACTGGACTGACTTTTCATTCTTTTTTATTGTGCTCATCTGACAAGTTGAACAAAGTGTCTCTTACCGACTTGTAAAACACCTGCTTCTGAAATGATCTGATTGGGATCATTCTGTGTCTGCCCATCCAACCGAACTGCATTCTGAGAAATCATTCGCCTACCCTCACTTTTGCTCTTCACCATTTCGGATTCAACAAGAATATCCAGAAGTGTGTTCTCGGTATGGAGTTGATATTCAGGCATGTCTGAGGGGATGTCTTTTTGCTGGAAGACGCGGATAAAATCTTCTTGAGCTTGATTTGCTTGCTCTGCAGAATAGTATATAGTCACGATCTCATGAGCAAGTTTCATTTTTACGTCACGTGGATGGATCTCTCCATCCACCATCGCTTTTTCGAATGATGCGATCTCTGGAGGCGTCCAACGGGTTAATAAGCGAAAAAATTGTCCCATTGCCATATCGGGGATGCTCATCACCTTCCCATACATATCCTCGGGGGTTGATAATAGTGGGATATGATTTCCAAGAGATTTGCTCATCTTTACTTCGCCATCCGTGCCAGGCAGGATGCCTAAAATAATCCCGATATTTGGTTTTTCACCCATAAAGGTCATCAACTTGCGCGCAGCTGTGACGATATTGAATAATTGATCTGTTCCACCGACCTGCACATCTGTGCGCATGGCGTAGGCATCATAGCCTTGCATGATGGCATAAAAAGTCTCATGCAGGTATATTGCGTCATTATTATCCCAACGCAGTCTGAAATTCTCACGTGTGAGGAATTGTTGGATGGTGAAATTGGACGCCAATTTGATTAGATCGGCAAAATCCAATTTTGATAACCATTCTGCGTTGTACTTTATTAGTGTTTTCTCAGGATCAAGCACTTTGAAGGCTTGTTGTGCGTAGGTTTGGGCATTTATTTGTACTTCCTCAGGTGTGAGTTGTGGGCGTAGTTTGTCCTTATCGGATGGATCGCCAATTAATGAGGTGTAGTTTCCGACAAGGAAGGTTACCTCATGCCCTAGCTCTTGAAATTGGCGCAACTTTCGCATTGGAACAGTATGTCCTAAATGCAAGTCACTTGTGCGAGGATCAAAGCCGCAATATATTCTAAGTGGACGATTTTCTTCTTTTGCAACCTTTAACCGTTGGCGTAATTCTTCTGCCATAGCTTTTTTAAGATCATCGTCGCCATATTCTGTTCCTTGCATTAGGTATTGTACTTGTTCATCAATGTTCATATTGTGATTTGTCATAAAATGACTCCTGTTTCTTTATAAAATCTTTTTTCCCTTTCGGTGACTCTAGTTTATATCTAGAGATATTTAGCGCTTCGTATGTATTGAAGATTAAGGATGTTTGTAAATTTCATTGCTTCCAGCCTTTCCAATTCGTTTTAAGCCAGTTCTCTCAATGATGATTTTTAATATTTCTTCGCCTTTTTCAAAACCCATGCGACCTTTTTCCTTACCACGTAAATTTACTTCACCCAAAGTCCGAAAATCGAATCTATGTTCAGTTCCGCTTACACGGACTTTATTCCCCCAACGTGATGAATAAACGTCGATCTGTTGGATATCGTTCCATTCTATTCGGACTTTTCTCAATCCATTCTGAAAAGATATCCCTTCATCATCGATTTCTAGATTGGTTTTACGATCCATCCAATTTCCGAAACTGATCATCAAGCTTGAACCTAAAAGGAAGTATGTAAGGAAGCGTAGTCCAGTATGGATTGGCGCTCCATACAACGATAATATCAACCAGGTGATACTCGCCATCAGGAAAGAAGACCACGCGATTAGCTCTCCCTTGCGAGAGATCAATTCAGGATAATATACTTGCTTGGTATTCATTAGGCTTGATTATACAAGATTTTCGGACAAAAAGGATAAGGGATTGAGCGTTTGTCGTTGAGTGAATTCAAAATTATCCTGCTGCGATTTTTCTGTGATTATGCTATAATTGCACATGTTTGTGAGATGTGGATATGTATGAGCCAGTTTTGGTACTAAATGCCAATTTTGAGCCGATTAATGTATGCACCACACGGCGAGCAGTTGGGTTGATCCTCAAAGAAAAAGCTAGTATGGTGTTGAATGGTCGCGGTGAGATAAAGACCATCAACAATTCATTCCCGCGTCCATCCATAATCCGACTTTCTCGACAGATCAAAAGACCTAGACCGAGAGTACACCTAACAAAGCGAGAAATATTACGTCGGGATAATTACACCTGTCAATACTGTGGGAAAAAGGTGGCTTACCTTACCATAGATCATGTCATTCCGAGACGTTTGGGAGGGCAACATACTTGGGAGAATCTGGTTGCTGCATGCCCATCATGCAATCACCTTAAAGGTGGACGGATGTTACAGCAAGTCCAAATGACCCTTCTTCATACTCCTAAGGAACCTCCCTCCTCGGCGAGATATATGTTTGATAACCATCTCAAAGAGAACCAAGATTGGTTACCATTTATTGAAGGTTGGTAGGAATTTTCGACCTGCTTTTTTCGATCTATTGAAGCGATAGCTCTTGGAGATCCTCTGCAAGATAAACAAGCCCAGAAAAAGTATTTTGGGCTTCTTTTGTTAATGTACTTAAGCTAATCTTGTCAGTCGGATAATGGATCAAATAGAGTGTCTTTGAGTTTGCTTTTGTGGCGATCTCACCTGCCTGAGAAGCGGAAGAATGTCCTCTTGTATCTCCTGCAGATTCATGAACTAGCAAGTCCGCTTGATTAGCAAGTTTTATAACCTCGTCACAAGGTTCCGTGTCGCAGGAATAGGCGAGTACTTGATTACCCTCTTCAAATTCTATACGCAGACCGATATTGGGGATGATATGGTGTACCGGAGAAGAATAAACCTTGAACTCGTTATTCTCTAACACAAGATACATTTCTGTTTCTTGTACTTCGTGGAATGCAACTGGGAAGAAATTTGGCCACGTCTTCCATTCAAAAGCATCCATCATGATTTTAACTCTATCTAGGGTGTATTTCAAGCCATAGATATTCAATGGTGTTTGTCTTCCCATTAACCAACTGCTCATTAACAACAAAGGCGCTCCGAAGACGTGGTCTGGGTGGAAATGGGTTAAGATTAAATCCGTAATTTCGAGAACATTGATATTCGCTTCTTGTAATCGCACAATCGGATTGCTACCGCAATCAATTAGCAGCTTGGTTCTTATTCCCAAAACAGCCATATGTGTATTCTCATGATGTTGATCTGGAATTGCATTGGATGTGCCTAAAAAAATTAGCTTTGCCATTTTCTTCCTTCCTAGTATTTATAAAACTTATCCACCAAATAGGCTCGCTGCGATTTTCGGGGTTATGAATACTTCGATGATCGCGGCACATAAAAACAGTGGGATGATTAGACCTACCATTAATTTTGCCCATTGGGCGAGAGAGATGATCCAAGCCTCTCCAATGGTTTTACCATCGGCAGGTGTAGTTAAGGTAGCGCCAAGATTTAGTATAGCGGCGCCAGCAATGATGAGCGCCGGAATTTCAAAACAAGCGTGAGGGATAATTAATCCAGTAATAAATTTGGAAGTGGATAAACCAGCCGCGGCAATATTGCCAACCGTATATCCTATAAAAACCAGGGGTAACATGACAATTAGAAGACCCAAAATACTAAATGAAAAGATACCTAGCAACGTTGCTAGAAGTATGACACGTATATTATGCCACCAAATTAGCGTAACACTACTCGTGGAGAAAAAGCTAATTGCATCTAACCCTTCTATAAATCCATTGCTCATATGTTCAAAAGATAATAGATCACTCGGTATCCGAAATCGGGAAGATTGACTGTATCCAACCAATAGCCCGGCTATTAATAAAATTAAAGAAAATAGTAAAGCGAGTTTCATATCTTGGATATTCTTTATTAATTCAAACCGAAACCATTTATAGATATTATCTGCTTGTCCGCGAAATTCGGTTCTAAATATCCTCCAGCCCCAACCGATATCTAATCGATCTAACTCACGCCCTAGCATTTCTTCTCGATTAAAATAAGCGACCCCTGTACGAACTAATAGTGTAGCAATTAGTATCTGCGCGAGTATGACCCACCACAGGATATCATAGACTGCCCAAAACATGACGATACTCTCTCCCTGGATCAGGAGTGCAAATGGAATAATAATAAATGAGGCAAGGAGATTGGCAGCTCTGGTGGAAGTTGTTTGAGAGGATAAAACAACAGCGCCACTGACCATGGTGATCGCTTGTACGGTGGTCAATAATAAAATCTGTATCAGAAGGACTGGATCTGGTTTCCATCCAATTTGAAAACGAACAGCAATCAGATAAACTGTGATTCCCAAATAACTTGCCAAGAGCGGTGGCACCATCGCGGCTAAGAGTTTTCCTAAATATAGCTGCCAGTCACTCAAAGGGCTGCATAGTAATGGCTCAATGCTTTTACGTTCCTTCTCTCCAACAAAACTTTCCAATGCGATCACCAGTGAAATGGATATGGGAAAGAAACCTACGATCATTAATAAGAATGGAATCAATCGCTCCCCGATGATAGGTGCATTATGCCTTTCGACAAAGCTCACCGCTTGATGGGCGGTAAAATTCATAAGACCAGGAAATAAAATGGTTAATAAAATGATTGGAAAAACGATTCTCCAATCTCTAAATTGATCTCTTACTTCGCGCTTGGTGATAATTAGCGCGCCTTTAATTTCTTTGATCATTGGATATCTCGGGTTCTCTGTGGTTGTTGATCACTTGAAGGTATACCTGCTCTAGGTTTTGTGGTACCTCTTGAAGACTGACCACTTGCAATCCTTGTCCGATCAGAATTTCTAGTACTTTTGGATTTACCTTTGCAGGATCATCTGCGCGATAAATGAGCCAATCAATACCTTTTTTTTCTAGGTGTGCTCCTTTGGGCAATTCAATTTTATTATTATTGAGGTTAAATGAAAAATGAACAATATATTCTGCTGGTCCAAGAAATTGCTGTTTTAAGGTCTTCGGAGACCCTTGGGCGATGATTTTACCGTCGCAGATGATTGCGATTTTATCTGCTAATCCTTCCGCTTCAGTTAAATTATGTGTGCAAATAATAATTGTGCGATCATTTGAGCGTAGTTTTCGGATTTCATCGCGCACAATTTTGGCGCTTTCGGGATCCATGGCTGAGGTTGGTTCATCCAAAAGTAATACAGGGGGATTATGGATTAATGCCCTTGCTAAAGCTAATTTTTGACGCATTCCTTTCGAGAACTCGCCAATCGGTTGGTGGATAGATCGTGCGATTCCAAAATGGTGCAGGATTTCTTGGATCCGTTTTTGTCGGACTGTTGGTTCGATTTCATATAATTGACCAAAAAAATCTAAATATTCTCCGGCTGGCATTCGATTGTAAACTCCGTGATTTTCTGTGAGCACACCTACAGATGCACGTACATCCTTTGCCTGTTTTTCGACATCAAAACCAGCTATCTTTGCCCAACCGTGACTTGGTTTTAATACCGATGTAAGTAAACGTACAGTTGTTGTTTTACCAGCCCCATTTGGACCGAGCAGTCCTAAAACTTCTCCAGCTTCAACATTAAGATTAATTTGATTTACAGCGATAAAATCATCAAAGTGTTTACTTAATTGGTAAGTTTTGATCATTTATTTGTATTTTGGAGGGCTCTTATCCATTTACTCAAACCTCTTCGCCTTCTATTTTCTCATTGTCTTCAGCTCCTTTAGGGTATGTATCTTGAGCCGGTATGTGAGATTCTGAAGACGTATCTTTTCGATGTCTTAGGAAAAGAGTAATTGTCGCTAATGATGCGATGATCAGCATAAAGGCTTGGTTGGCATTTATGCCTCCAATCATGGATTGGTCTAGTCTTAAGAATTCTAAAAGGAACCTGCCAATGGGATAAGTGATTAGGTACACAATAAAAAGGTCGCCATTCTTTAAAGTGTCTCTTTTTTTTCGATCTAACCATAATAAGAGGGCAAGGTTTGCTAGATTCCATAATGATTCATAAAGAAAAAGCGGATGATAATAGGATATCTCTTCATATCCCGGTAAGCGATAGTTTGGATCTATTCGAATTGCCCAAGGGAGGTCAGTAGGGGCGCCGTATAATTCTTGGTTCACGAAATTACCCCAGCGTCCTATCGCTTGCGCTAGGGCTAACCCAGGCGCAACGATATCTGCCCACACGAGGAAGCTGACGTTTTTTTTCCGGCAGTAGAGATACATTGCCAAAGCGCCACCAATCACAGCGCCTGGTATCCCCAAACCTCCATTCCAGATGGCGATCGCATCAAGCGGATGAGTTAGATAATATCCAGTAGTTAGTCCTTGTTCGATGCTTGTGGGTGAAGGAGTAAAAATGTGCCATAAACGTGCGCCAATGATCCCAGCGATGAGCACCCAAACCAAGGCATCCCATACAATCTCTGGGTCCTCATCCTTGCGTTTGGCTTGATAGGTCGCTAACCAGGCGCCCGCGATCGTGGCGAGCATTAGAATTATTCCATAAAAACGAATTTCGAAAGGTCCTATTTGAAATCCAGGCGGCATAGTTAACCTCTATTTTGGGGATTGATTTGTTTTTTCATATCTTGATGAGCTTGTTTTCGAACATCTAAAATTCTTTGGAGAGCGGTGATATTCGCAAATATCGCAATGATCCATAATCCAAGACCAGGGCGAGAGATCAATAATGCGGGAACAAGAACAAGGTATCGTTCTAGACGCGTTAAGATGCCAATTTTTGTATCCCACCCGAGGGATTGCCCTCGCGCTCGAACATAGGAAACTAGAATCGATCCAGCAGCTGCAGAGAAGACTAGCAATGTAGCTACTTCATCTCCTTGTAATACATAATAATATAGTAACCCGCCAAATATTACTAATTCAGAGTAACGATCGGTTACTGAATCTACGAATGCGCCAAAATGCCCGTCCATCCCGCGTAGTCGAGCCATTGTGCCATCTAAGGCATCAATAGGTCCCATTAATAAAATAATTAATCCACCCCCAACCATATTTCCTTGAGCGAGTAAGAAGGCTCCGAGCGTATTTCCCGCTAAACCAAGTAAGGTCATGGTATTAGGCATTAGTCCCAGTTGATTGAGACCATTCCCTAACGTCTCTAAGAGTCCTCGAAAAATTTCCCTCATATAGTCTGTTAAAGTTAAGCTGCGTTTTTCTTTTCTCACATTTTCCAAATTGTTTCAAACCTCGCTAGATTGATTTTTGTAATTACTCGTTATTCTTATCTTAATAACGACAAAGCTGTTTTGATAGATTGATTAGATCGCCTCATCAGGAATTATAATCTATGTTCAGGCGCTTAGAAACGAATCAACCATAAAGTCTTTATCCCATGAGTACCAGGCGCGTTGATTTCCTTCAATCATTTTTAGCGCCATCAGGGTTTACGGGTAAATTATCTTCTTGTGTTTCTTCTACTTCTTCTGTAGATAGTTTCTCAATCGCTTTCTCTAATTCCGAATTTGCATTCTTGAGTATATCAATTACTCCTTTTCTAAACTTTTGTTGAGTCTCTTCCTTCTTAATCTTTTCGCCAAATTGATCGATTTCAGCTTTCATTTTTTGACCAGTTTTACTATCGGAGAAGTTCTCAGCTTCTTTTTTTATTACTGAACTTAAATTATCAAGCCCCTTTACAATCTCGTTTTCTATGCTTTTCCTTTCGGGACGATCCCATGCACTTTGTATCGCTTTGAACAAATTCTTCCCCAGGGCATTGAACTCTTTATGAACATTATTTTCAGATCTGTCTTCAGTTGACATGGTTAACTCCATTCTCAATGGACTGTTTTTTTTCGAGAACACATCACAATAAATTGAATATGGTTCATTATATCAAAATCATTTAAGCAAGTATTATAAAGCTCTTTTTAATGGATTTTTTTGATATTTGGGAAAATCGGAATTATCTTTATTAAAGATATTATTTCAACTTCTTTCGACGCGAATGGCGTTTTGTCGTGCGAAGGACTTTCTCGAGCTGAAATTGAAGGAATAAGATTGTATATTGGATTGTCATAAGACAAGGAGATGGAATCAAAAAAATGGGCTAGATTGAATAGCCCATTTATTACACGTCGATTGTTTTAATCTAATGCGTCGTAACCTGGTCCGTTTGAGAAGTAGTCGTAGTTAGCCTGAATATCTTCAGTCAGGTCAACGACCTCTCCAGCTTCCAGTTGTTTTACACAGTCTAAAACGACTGGTTCGTCATGATGATTGGTATTCTCATAGTGACCAGTAAACCCAAGTCGTGCAATATATTCACCACCTTCAGCAGTGTAATCAGATGGGACTTCGTCTTCTGGGAAAATCGCTTCATAGGGGCATTCGGGAACGCAAGCGCCGCAATCTATGCAGGTGTCAGGGTCAATATAATAAAGTGGATATTCTTCTTGTGGAATCCCTGGCACAATACATTCAACTGGACATACTTCTGCGCATCCTGAGTCACGTAAGCATAAGCTGGTAATTATGTGGGTCATGAGTTGGCTCCTCCAAACTAATAATTAAATTTTTTACTGATTATGGTTGTAATTTCAACAACGTTCAAGAAAATTTTAGCCCTCGTATACTTCTTTGTCAAGCGCGACCTGAAAAAGGTGACAGTGTTCTAAAAAAGTAGGGAAGGTTGTCATATTTCCCGGGGTTTCTGGGAATAGTCTTTTTCCCGGTTATTCAGAAGGAGATTTTGTGTTGGTATTCAAAATCCCCTTCTTTTTTATCATTGGATTCATCAAGGAGATGTGATTGTATTTCGTCATACGAAATCCGGCATCAATCCAAACCTGTGTAATCATCGTCGGAATGAACTTAAACGCAAGAACTGCATAGAAGCGGTACCAATTTTTGCAGTATACTTTCACCATTGGATATTGATCTCTATTGTCTATTGAAGAGATACGATCCGAATTAGAAAGAAATATTATTTTAATCAAGCCATCAAATTTTTCGCATACCGGAAATTATTTATTAGCTAGGTTCCCAATGAAAAAATCATCGCAATCACCATTTTCTCCTATATTCGTTTTAGCCATTGGGGTATTATCTGTTTCTACGGCATCCATTTTTATTCGATTTGCTCAGACTGAGGCACCCTCGTTTGTTATTGCAGCATATCGATTGACGCTCTCTGCCATATTTATCGCGCCCATTGCTCTCTGGCGAAATCGTCGTGAATTGGTTTCCCTGAGTAAATACCAAATACGTTTGGCGTTATTGTCGGGAGTTTTTTTAGCATTCCATTTTGCAAGCTGGATCAGTTCTCTTGAATACACAAGTGTTGCTAGTTCAGTGGTGGTTGTTACCACAGTACCGTTATGGGTGGCAATTATTTCCCCGGTCACTATCCATGAAAGTGTTTCAAAATCCGCGATCATTGGGATAATTTTGGCATTAACCGGAGGAATTATTGTCGGTATTAGCGATTCTTGTACCTGGAACCATGGGTTTGTATGCCCATCATTTAACCAGTTGATCCAAGGAAAGGCTTTCTTGGGAGACATTCTTGCATTGATTGGAGCGTGGATGGCAGTTGGATATTTATTGATAGGGCGGCGATTGCGGAGTGGGGTTTCATTATTAAGTTATATTTTTATTGTGTACACTGCTGCTTCATTTGTATTGCTTTTGATTATGATCTTCGCAGGTTATTCTCCCTTTGGATATTCTTGGAAGATTTTTATTTGGTTTTTCCTTTTAGCAATTATTCCACAATTAGTGGGTCATACAACTTACAATTGGGCATTAGGTTTTTTACCAGCCGCTTTTGTTTCTGTGACATTATTGGGTGAGCCGATAGGTTCTGCCGTATTAGCCTATATCTTTCTCGATGAAAAACCAACCTCGATAAAAATGATTGGTGCTATACTTATTTTAGTAGGTATTTATATAACTTCGAGAATTAGAAAAAAACCAAATGTCCAAGAAGAAATCTGATCAAGCATTACTAGAAGATACTTCTGAAGAGAACAGATATGGTGTAATTAATAAAGTATTCGAGTTAACCAATCGTATTGATTACCTTTGGGATATTGGGGGGATCTTATTACTAGCCTGGTCATTGATGACTGCTTTAGTGATTTGGCATCCAGAGTATACCGATGGTTTACTTCTCGTCTGGGGGGATCTTCTTTCTCAATGGATGGGTTGGGGCGCTTTCTGGATGGCAGTCATCATGTTCTTTATATCTTTATGGATGTTACGTCAACGAACAAAGCGCATCTCTGGGCAATCTTTTTTAGGGAAATTGATCTTCTTAGAATTAATTACTTTTTCGTCATTGTCTCTTATGTCGCTTCTGGCTGGGCAATCCCTAGAAAGAGCAGAAGCGGGATTGGATGGGGGTAGAATTGGATGGGGTTTATCCGAGTTGTTATTGCGCTCAACTAATCCTGCGGGTGTCTTTAGTCCCTTTTTATCTGCAATCCTATTGATCCTCTTATTGCTGGTGAGTCTGTTTTTTGGTTTAGGTTTCTATAAACCGATTATGTATCTTGCAACGAAGGTTTTGGAATTTGGAAGAGTGGATAAAGAGAAACAAATAAGTGGCTTTGACTCCATAATTAGCGAAGCGCCATTAGATGGCGCCGGAAAATCTATTGAGATCCCTAAAGTATCCAACAAAAAACGGGTTTTTATTCCCCCTGAATTCCGGAAGAGTTTTCGCTTTGAAACTGAGAAAAATGAACCCGAATCTCAACCAGTTATTCGTGATGAAAGATTACCTGGACTAGATTTATTATCTACGGAAAGATCTCAACGACCCAACGAACGAAATATCAATATGACGGCTGGTTTAATTGAGAAAACATTGGCTGAATTTGGAATTCCTTCAAGAGTTGTTGGGTTTCAAGTCGGCCCTACCGTGACACAATTCGCCGTTGAGCCAGGTTATCATGAAAAAGATTCAAATAGCGAGCAGGATGATGAGCATAGGCGAAGAGTACGTGTATCACAAATATCCTCTCTGAGACGGGATTTAGCATTGGCTTTATCTGCTGAGCGTTTACGTATTCAAGCGCCAGTACCGGGTAGACCGTATGTTGGTATAGAAGTTCCTAATCCTCAAGCGACGGTTGTACGATTACGATCCATGTTGGAGTCGGAATCGTTTTATAAGCTCAATTCTCCATTGGCAATATCATTAGGACGAGATGTGTCTGGTCAACCAATCGTTGCTGATTTATCACAAATGCCGCATTTATTAATCGCGGGTACAACCGGCTCGGGAAAATCAGTCGGTATTGCTGCCATAACAACTTGTTTGGTGATGAACAATACGCCTGAAGATTTGCGATTGGTGATGATTGATCCGAAAATGGTTGAGCTTGTACGTTTTAATGGGTTACCCCATCTTTATGGTAATGTGGAGACTGGGCTAGATCGGATTCTCGCGGTTCTTCGCTGGGTCGTTGTAGAAATGGACCGGCGCTATAAGGTCTTAGAATTGAGTCGTTCTCGAAATATTGATACTTATAACCGCAAAGCGCGTCGGAAGAGGGGGGTAGAGATCCTTCCTCGCATTGTAGTGATGATCGATGAACTAGCGGATTTGATGATGTCTGCGCCAGATCAAACCGAGCATAATTTGGTGCGGTTGGCTCAAATGGCACGCGCTACCGGAATTCATTTGGTTGTCGCTACACAACGTCCAAGTACAGATATCGTTACCGGTTTGATCAAAGCTAACTTTCCAACGCGAATTTCATTTTCAGTTGCTTCCTCGATAGATTCTCGCGTTATCCTTGATACAGTTGGAGCTGAACATCTATTGGGTAAGGGAGATATGTTGTTCCTACCACCGGAAGCTTCCCTCCCAATTCGTTTACAAGGTGTCATGGTTAGTGATCAGGAAGTTGAGCGTGTGATCAATTTTTGGCAAAATACATTTAATGAAACGTTCCAACGAGTTAAAGCGCCATGGGATGAGATGATTGAAGAAGAGCAAATACTGGCAGATAGAGATGATCTATTGGAGAAAGCAGTCGAGTTGGTGCGGAAAATGCAACGCGCAAGCGCCTCTTTGCTACAGCGAAGATTAAGAATTGGATATCCACGAGCAGCCCGGTTGATCGATCAGTTACAAGAAATGGGGGTTGTTGGACCATCATCGGGAGGAGGAAAGGATCGTGAGGTTTTAATCACGCCTGAAGATGACGATGAAGAATAATTCGTAAATGAAAGCTTTTTGAAAAGATAAATATCCTTAGGTACTGATAAAATTTATGAAAGATTTTTTATTATAGGGAAACTATGCAATTCTCTAAAAGTAAAGTACTTGGTGTCTCAGTAAATACCCTTAATGGTTATCTAAGGATATATCCATTATATTTATTGATCATATTGGAGGTCTTGGCTTTTCTATTTTTTGGTTTTTATGCCACGCATCGTCCACCAATTCTCGTAACTCCTTTATCTGGAATTGTTGCTTTATTAATTTTGTTATCCGGTTTATTACCAGCGCTGATCCGACCGAGTATGGTGACAATGCTAGCTGGTTGTTTGGCTACTGTCATGGCATTTATATTGGTTACACCGATGTCGAATACCGAATTGCCTGACTATCTATTACAGAATCGGATTATTTTCTATGTCCCAGGTTATTTAATCATTCGTTTGTCAAATGGTATTCTACTTGGTCCGTTAACATTACATATAACCTCCCGTTTTCCCCGAAGACATTCCATATCAGGACATCTACTATTCTTTACCTATTTTTTTAGCCTTGGATTGCTTTCATTATTATTATTTTCGGTGCATGTCTTCTTTCGAATATTTATCTTAATAGTGTTATCGGTATGGATGTTTGGGTTATTAATTCTTGCAGCTAGCTTATTATTGAAAACCAGTCGTGATATAAATTTGAAATATCTAAGAGAAGCGCAACAGGCACGCATTTTATTTTTTAGTTTCATTTTCGCTGAGACCCCAGCATTATTGCGTCCTTTGGGTATATTTTTAGGGATAGAGATAATTCCATTTGATCTAGTATTAATTGCTCAGATCTTATTTCCGGTCAGTATTGCCTATTCAGTATTGCGTCATGATCTATTTGGTATTGACCGTGCTCTGCGAAGGGGAATCGCTTATTCAATTCTATCGATTTTATTGCTAACATTTTATTTTATGCTTACGGCTGGACTAACAGCGTTGATTGCAAATATCTGGGAGCAGGTGCGCTTAATCGTGGCTGGGATTAGCTTATTCATAGCTGCAGTTTTGTTTGAACCGGCTCGGTCATGTTTACAAGGAATAGTTGATAAAACTTTATATCCCGAGAGGATTAGATTCGCTCGAGAGATACAATCAGCTCGTGAGGCACTCAAACAAGCAAAAAGCAAGGATGAAGTTGTCGATTTGTTGACAAAAGAACTGCCACCTCGTTTAGGGATCCGATGGGCTTCCCTTACACTTGCTCCGGAACCGGATGTGCCAGGTTTGCAGGAAACGCCACCAATTTGGAATGCTCGATTAATTGTTGCAGGAAGATCTTTGGGACGCTATTGGTTAGGACCTCGTCAAATTGGACTTTCTTTAGAGAACGATGAAAAAGAACAACTTGATGGATTGGTTGGGCAAGCTGCCTTAGCTTTAGCCTATACAAAAACCATTGATGAGCTGCAAGCATTAAATCAGGAACTAGAGCAACGCGTTGCGAGTAAAACCGAAGAGGTTTTAGAAAAACAGAGATCATTGGCTGTTTATGAAGAACGCCAAAGAATTGCCCGTGATTTGCATGACTCTATTTCTCAATCTCTTTTTAGTATCAATATTAGCGCGAGGGCGTTAAAAAAACTCTTTGCGCAAAATCCTCAAGCTGTAATGCAAGGTTTATTAGACCTGGAAGAAGCCGCCAAAATTACCCTTAAAGAGATGCGAGACCTATTAATACATTTAAGAGAAGTAAGTCAGCTCAGTCCAATTTCTTTCCCAGAACAATCATGGGGTTTCGAGAAAGGTAGCAAAACCGAAAATTGTGATCTTAGTCATATTTTGAATGAGTACTGTAGAAAAGTCAATCAATTTGACGATAATTCTCTCAATACAAATTTCAGGGTAGACTCAGAGATTCCTCCAGATATATTAGTAACTCAATGGACTGCGTTTCATGTCTTGCATATAGTAAAAGAAGCTGTCCATAATGCTTATAAATATAGTGGAGAAGAACGAGTAACACTTCGATTAATAAAAGGAACCGATAATGTTTCTATTCTGATCAGTGATGATGGCATGGGTTTCATAACAGAAGAAGCATCCAGTCGAGGTTTGGGGTTGAAAGGGATGCGAGAGCGGATCAGTGAATTGAATGGAACTATGCAGATCCTATCCAACCCAAGCTCGGGTACTAGGATCGAAATTCAAATACCTCTACTCGAGGAAAGTGCAAGATGAGTAAAGAAATAAAACATACTGAACAATACGAACAGAAAATGATTGGTGTTGTGATTGCCGATGATCATGAGATGGTATTACGTGGTTTACGGATGACGATCGATAGCGAGATAGATATGGAATTATTGGGGGAGGCTCGAAATGGAAATCAAGCTGTAGCATTAGCTCACGAAATGAAGCCGGATGTGATCCTTTTGGACTTACAAATGCCTGAATTGGATGGGATTCAGGCTGCCAATATCATTCACGATGAAAATCCTGATATTGCCATCTTGGTTTTGACCAGTTTCCGTGATGATTCGCAACTCTTTTCTGCTATGCGGGCAGGAATTAGTGGTTATTTATTAAAAGATATGGATGGCGAAGAACTTGTGAATGCGATTCGAAGCGCAGCAAAAGGCGAGCCACAACTTCATCCAGATATTGCTCGAAGATTAATGGAGCGGGCGCCGTTGCCTTCTGACCCATTCAAAGATCTGACCTCCCGTGAGAAGGATGTACTTATTTTAATCGCACGTGGTTTCAGCAATAAGGAAATTGGACAAGCTCTTTCCCTGACTGAAGCAACGGTTAAAGGATATGTAAGCACGATATTAAGCAAATTAAATATTTCCGATCGTACACAAGCAGCATTAATCGCAGTTCGTTATGGGTTGATCACCCAAGATGATCTACCTAATATGGGAAGTTTTTAATTTTAGTTAATATGCCTACCAAAGAGGGGGAGTATTTGCCTACTTCCGCACGCAGACAGGATTTGTTATCTTTGTTATTCTAGAAGCAACTTTATGGAAATGGATTCAATATTGGATTTTGTGGATAATGGAAATTATGAAAATAACTCAAATTTCTATCAATAAGATGAATATGATCGCTCCGATCTCAGTACATGATTTCCTGTTTTCCGCTTTCTATCAGACGCCCATTTCTTATCTTGAAAGAACTGCCCGTAAATATGGTGATATTTCACAGGTTCGATTAGGGAGATATCCATTTTTTCTGATCAACCATCCTGATTATATTCATATGATTTTATCTGATGAAAATGACCGTTTTGTGTGGAAGGCGTGCTCAAAACTAAATCGATATGATAAATCAGCGCTTGAGGTTGAACAGAATCTGTTTTCAATCATTCAACATACTCAACCTGAGGATTTGGTTATCTCTGATCAAATCAGGGATGATATCATTCAAACCACGAGACAGTTCACTAACCGATGGAATGTCGGGCAAAAATTCGATATCAACAAGACGAGCATGGAACTATCTAGATATATTTATTCGTTGCTGAAGAATGTGTTATTTGTGTCTTTGAATGACGAACCATTCTCTTTAAAAGACCTTTTTGTATTTGAATTAGTGAATAATATCCTGTATTGGTGTCTGTTTTTCTTAGCAGGAAATCAAATTATACAAGAGAATATTCCGAATCAAGATTTTCAAAAATGGTTCAGTCATTGCGAGGATCAAAAGGGAATTGAGCATTATCTTTCCCAATTTATTATTCTTGAGTCTCTTCGTCTATCTCCCCCTGTATGGATGCTTTCTAGAATTGTGCAGAAAGAATTTGATCTAGGTGGGTTCCATTTTTCTGAAGGAATTCGGATTTTGATCAGTCCTTGGACCATGCAGCGTGATGCTCGATACTTTATAGATCCCCAGCGCTTTGATCCTTTTCGATGGGATCCTGCTTTTTCTTTAAGTAAAGAAGATTTTAGATACTTCCCTTTTGGGAATTCTAATCTTAAAATCAGCCAATTCACAGTCTTTATCAGCAAGTTTTTCTCACTGATCATTGATACGATATTCTTAGATTGGCATTTAGTTCTATCCAGAAAAACTCCCTTAATCCTAAGACCGAAAAAAAATTTCTTATTTCCCATTCAAGATATTCATGCACTTAGGGAAAAGAGATAGATTCAATATTGAAAAATTACTAGATTTGATAATTGAAGGAGACCGAAATGAAGTATAAAATAACCCCTCTGTTGATCATCAGCTTGTTAGTGCTGTTGTCCCTTGCTTGTAGTATGTCAGCGTTATCTGGATCTGGTGAAGCTACGGCAACACTCGACGCTCAAGCCACGATTGATTATGCGATCTCAGCAACAAATTCCGCGGAAGCAGGAATGCAAGCGACACTCGAGTCTGCATTAGCAGCAACAACAACCGCCATGCCTCCTACTGATACACCTGAGGCATCCGTTGAATATATCACCTTGACGGAAGAGGAGCTTGAGAAATTGATTGATCAAGCTGTTGAAGAGGCTATCGCAACCACCAATCAAGCCAGCGCCGCAACCACTGAAGTGGTTTATGACGACACCGTTTCCCAAGAGGAATATGATTATGTAGAAGCTTATGTCTATGGCGCTGAAGAAGCGATTTATTATGCCATGGAATTGATTGATGCCTATTATTATGTTTATGGAGATCTCGCTTATGAAACCATTGAATTGTTGGTGGCTGTGGAAGAAGACTTGGCGAATATGGCGGATAGTGTCGTATATTTAGCGGAAGTTCTAGTCGAAGTGGAAGATGCGCTTGTGCAAGGTGTAGATCTAGCGACTGAAACGATAGAACAATTAGAAACTGCTGCCGTAAATGCTGCTTCAAATTTATCACAAACACAGGAACAAGTTCAAGATTGGGTAGGTCAAGCTCAATCAGAACGCCAAGATCGTATCAATTCGATTGCAGAGATAAGAGCAGATAATGTTCCCGAGAATTTAGCCGATACGCTCAAGGAAGCCTTCAATTTTGTTGATCAAGTACAAGTATCGCTGGCGGATAATAAATTCTCATTTGATGAGCTATTCAATATTGCCCAGATTGGAGCTAATTTATCTGAAGGTCTCCAACGAAATGGTGGTGAGAAATTCCAAGGATTATCTCCTCGAGTAAATGAGATCACACTACAATTAGCTGGAGGACAATTGCCTCAAGCGCGAGACGGTATCGGTAACTTTGAAAATTCACTGGGAGCCCGTCCAGAGGGATTATCAAAACCCGAGTTACCACAACCGGGTGGTGGAAATATCCCCAAACCTGGTGGGGGTGGGCTTCCAAAACCTGGCGGAGGTAATGGGCTTCTTCCAGGAAAATAGGATCACCGAGTACATGTATTAATAAGAAAAGAGTTCCTTTAAAATAGAGGAACTCAATTTCTTTGTACAAAACATTAGGAATTTTTTGGTTTTATTTGTTGTTATATGCTTTTGAAGCCAGGTCGGTCTATAAGCCGCATTCTGTTGAATAGGTATTCACCTATTTAGGCGATCATCTATCTAGGTTATCTGTCTCTAAATAACTCATGCGATCTACCCGGAACTTTCACTTCTGTGAAACAGAAGATCCGAAAGCGAGCAACTTCCTACCCGTAGGTATTGTTCCTGCTTGATCTTGCTCCTGATAGGGGTTACCTGACATATTTATTACTAGATATGCCGGTGGTCCCTTACACCACCTTTTCACCCTTACCGAGAATTTCTTCTTGGCGGTATGTTTCTGTGGTCCTATCCGGCAGGTTACCCCACCCCGGGGATTACCCGGTATCATGCTCTATGGAGTGCGGACTTTCCTCGATACCTATCAAAGGTACCGCGATCGCCCGATCGACCTGGTATCTTGATGATACTCTGTATTGATTGTGGGGTCAATAAAAAATGGATTAGAAATGCTAAACGATGATCACTTAGCTCACATAGTATAATCAAGTTGTGTTTTAAACCAAAGGATAGTAACTTAAGATTTTATTTCGATTGAGGTTCAGGTTAAATGGATTTTAAACTTCAGGCTCCTTATAAACCGATGGGTGATCAGCCAGAAGCGATCCAAAAGTTAGTAAATGGTATCGAGACTGGTTATCACGACCAAGTTCTACTTGGAGCGACAGGAACAGGGAAGACGTTTGCAATAGCGTCTGTAATTGAAAATATCCAAAGACCAGCGCTTGTGATGGCTCATAACAAAACGCTTGCTGCGCAATTATATGCGGAGTTCAAGCAGTTCTTTCCGGAAAATGCAGTTGAGTATTTTGTCTCGTATTATGATTATTACCAACCGGAAGCTTATGTGCCTCGTCATGATCTGTATATCGAAAAAGACGCTGATATTAATGAGGAAATTGAACGATTAAGACTAGCAGCTACAACAGCGTTGATGTCTCGTCGGGATGTGATTGTTGTGGCTTCCGTTTCATGTATCTATGGAATTGGTAATCCGGAGGCGTATGGACGTGTTGTCATTAATCTGGAAAGTGGGCAGATTTACCGTCGGAATGCGCTATTGCGTCAATTAATTGAAGGGCATTATGAGCGCAACGATTTGGAATTACGCCCTGGCGCTTTTCGAGTAAGAGGCGATAGCCTGGATATTATTCCAGCTTATCAAGAGAAAATTGGGTATCGA
>Ga0172370_10003281_pt1 | contig 22561 bp, 18 predicted proteins | sample LakKiv5m_FD_114538 | JGI IMG/M metagenome (GOLD analysis project Ga0172370, IMG submission 114538) | Freshwater microbial communities from Kabuno Bay, South-Kivu, Congo - kab_022012_11.5m | ecosystem: Environmental > Aquatic > Freshwater > Lake | place: Democratic Republic of the Congo...
AGATGGAGGTGAACAAAACCGGTGTCGGGAGGTGAATAAAAACATGTGTGGGTTATCATGGGCGAACCAAATCAGAATAATGACGGACATTAAGTTAAATATAAAAAATCTTCGGAAACAGATTCCACAACAGGTTAAGCTTGTCGCTGTATCGAAAACCAAACCAGTACCGTATATTCTTGAAGCCTACAATGCCGGTCAGAGGATCTTCGGCGAGAACAGGGTTCAGGAACTTCTTAAAAAGAAGGATCTCCTTCCGTCTGATATCGAATGGCATCTTATCGGCCATCTCCAGACAAATAAAGTGAAACTTGTCATTCCATTTGTCAGCATGATACAATCTGTCGATTCATACAGACTTCTTAAAACAATAAACGATGAAGCCCGGAAGATAAACCGGAAAATAAATTGCCTCCTTCAGCTTCATATTGCAAAAGAAGAAACGAAATTCGGGTTCAGTACACGGGAAGTGAATGAAATGTTGGATGATAGTTCATTCAGGACTCTCGATTCAGTAAGAATTTGCGGATTGATGGGGATGGCAACATTTACCGATGACGAAAACACTGTAAGAAGCGAATTCCATTATCTGGCCGAATGTTTCCGGGATTTGAAAACATCGCGGTTCCCCGACAATCAATATTTTACTGAGATCTCAATGGGAATGTCGGGCGATTATATCATCGCAATAAGCGAAGGAAGCACAATGATTCGGATTGGAAGTCTTATATTTGGAGAACGAAATTGACTATCTTAAAATATTGAATATGGAAAACCTGACTACATCATACCTCGGCCTGAAACTAAAATCTCCTCTTATTGTAAGCAGCAGCAGGCTTACTTCAACGATTGGACAGCTTAAGGAAGCAGAAGAGAGTGGTGCAGGAGCTGTCGTCCTGAAATCCTTGTTTGAAGAACAGATAAATCATCATATACATGCCTTCCAGCCTGCTCCCGGAAGTTATCCTGAGGCTGACGATTATCTGTCAAATTATATCCACGACAACTCGGTTGAGACATATCTCGAACTAATACGGAATGCAAAGGCTAATCTTACAATACCTGTTATCCCGAGTATAAATTGCTATACCCCGAAAGGATGGACAGGCTTTGCAAGGAACATCGCTGATGCTGGTGCCGATGCAATTGAGATCAATGTTTTCTTTATGCCTGTCGACAGGAAAAAGTCAGCTTCCGAATCTGAGAAACTCTATTTTGAGCTTATTGAGAACCTGAAAAAAACAGTTAAGATTCCCATCGCACTCAAAATCGGCTACAGGTTTTCAAATATCCTGTACATGATTGATCAGTTCTATGTGAGAGGCATTGAAGGTGTGGTGATGTTCAACAGGTTTTATGAGCCTGATATCGATATAAATAAAATGGAGGTCATACCCGCTTCAATACTCAGTCAGGATATTGAACGGCGTTATGTTCTCAGATGGATAGGAATGGCCAGCGCACAGGATATCAAAATCGACATTTCTGCTTCAACAGGTGTCCATTCGGGTCAGGATGCGGTAAAATATCTGCTTGCAGGGGCTACGACTGTCCAGGTCTGCTCAGTATTATATAATAAAGGTATATCCTATATCAAAACAATGAACGGACATATCTCGGACTGGATGTCTTCCAAGGGATTTAAAAAAATAGAAGACTTCAGGGGAAAGCTTAATTATCAGAATTACGAAAAACCGACAGTATTCGAACGCACCCAGTTCATGAAATACTTCTCATCCTTCGAATAAAATTCTCATGATCTTTATTTAACCGGAAACACGTACCCTTGAACCCGGAACACTTCTTTCCGCACGCCGCGCGCCGCAAACCGCGCGCCGCCTTTTATTCCAGAACCGAAATCAGCTCCAGTGCAAGTGAACGCTTGTCACCTGTATCGGTTGCAGTACCTTCTTTTATAATTCTGATTAGTTCATCTTTTTTTGACCGCTCCAGTCTGTCAGCATTCGATTCAATGACAGTGAAACATTCAATAGCGGTCATATAATCTGAAGAAAGGAACAATTCAGTAAAATCGTCTGAGAATCCCGAATAATCAAGACCAGACTGCCAGCATGATGAGATTGCCATTCTCATGGTTTCAGGCTTAAGGTCTTTCCTCAGCTCTTCGACCAACTCCATGCATGACGCCTGATCCCTGAGGTCGTTCATAAAATCCCTGATAAGCCTTTTTACAGAATCATTGTCAGTATTATTGTATAATGAGATAAGCAGGTTGACGGCGCCGCTGAAGGGAGGCTCTTCCCTGAGAGCCTTGATAGCCCCAGTAATTTCAACAAAGTTTCCTCCTGTTAAAATATGTTCAAGTTCTTTACGTTTATTTTCTGTACTGCTCATTTTGAATGGTTTCTGCAAAGTTAAGAATCCTTCAATTTTGATTGGTCAGTTGACAGATTAAAATAATGTACTAATTTAGGGTTAATTAGAAAGGAAAATAAATCACTCGATCATGAATAAACTTCTTAAAATCGGTAACGGTGTTCCTGCATTGTTATTTCTCTTTTTATTGGTATTCACCGGTTGCCGTTCTGGCGTCAGAGGTGAAAACAAGGAGGCTGATTCACTTGCTGTCACGCGTTCTGATGCAGCAGTCTATGAAGATATAAAACAGGCTGAAAAGATCTTTTATACCCTTCCATCACCACTTGAGTCTGCGATGCTCATAAAATCGGCCGGTGCCGTTTTTGATGAAGACCTGCTGAATCCTGTTGACAATACCAGGAATTATAACACAAACAAGAGTATGGCTCTTAACCTTGGTATTTATACATGCGATCTGAGCTTTGCAAGCCTCTACGATCAGACTCAGCTTATCATAAACTATATGAATGCAGCCAAGAAGATGGCTGACGGACTGGGCATTCTCGATGCCATCAGTGATGAGGATGTTGAAAAACTTGAGGCCAATATCCACGACAGGGAAGTAATTATGGACATTGTTTCCCAGACATATATGAATTCCAATTCATATCTCGAGGAAAACGGTCAGCCCGCTATAGCAGCTATTGTCCTTACCGGAGGCTGGATTGAAGGTCTTTATATCTCAACTCAGCTTGTCGACATGAAGGATTTTGACAACAACAAGCTTGTGGGAAGGATTATTGACCAGAAACTGTCAATCGATATCCTGTTAAGACTGCTGGAAGGAAGCAAGGGCCATCCTGCAATTGATGAGATAATGGCACAAATCCGGAAGGTAAAGACTGTTTTTGATAAAATTCAGGTTACAACTACACCGGTACGTCCGGAATATGACCAGGCAGCAAATGTGACAGTTCTTAAATCCGAAATAAAGGCTGAACTGTCTCCCGATGTCTTTACTGAACTTGCAAGGACAGTAACGGAAATTCGCTCAAATCTGATAAAATAAACCTGGATATGAGAAGACTAAAGATTGTAACTGTTCTTATGCTTTGTATTCTTGCCTCCGGGGTATCAGTAAATGGTCAGTGCAAAGCTTTTGCGAAGAAAACTTGTCTGCCTGAGCTCGGATCATATACACACGACGGTAATTATCATGCTACGACACTTACAGTTGGCGAAGAAGCTGAGCTTTATAAGACGTTTTATTCCGATATGGAATACAGACTCGCAGTTTGCGGTGATGAAGGCCTGCCACCTGTTGAGTTTACTGTCATTGATGCCAATAAGAATATTCTGTTTTCAAGCAGGCAGGCAAATTATCCAAAATACTGGGACTTCCGGCTTGAGTCGAGCCAGCAGCTCAGGATCGTACTGAAAGTCTCAACATCAGGTTCTCAGGGAGAAATCCCACCAAGCGGATGTGTTGCCATTATGTTTGGCTTTAAAATAAAATAAGATTAATAATTTACACTGAGATTTCACAGAGGACCACAGATAGTTTCATAGAGAAAATACCCTTAACTCTTTTGTCCTCTGTGTATTATCTGTGTTTTTTAGCGTAAGTCCTTCAGATCAGCTTATTCTTAAGGTATTTCCCTGTATAGGATTTTTTGCATTTCACCAGATCTTCCGGTGTGCCTTCGAAGACTACATATCCGCCTTCGTCTCCTCCTTCAGGACCGAGGTCTATTATCCAATCGGCGCATTTTATGACTTCCTGGTTATGCTCAATCAAAATTACTGAATGCCCGTGATCGACAAGTGCATTCAATGATTTGAGCAGCTTGTTTATATCATGAAAATGGAGCCCGGTTGTCGGCTCATCGAAAATAAACAGGATATGCCCCGCCTCTTTTTCCTGGCTCAGGAAATAAGCAAGTTTGACTCTCTGGCTTTCACCTCCCGACAAAGTACTTGAAGATTGTCCCATCTTGATATATCCGAGTCCTACATCAGCCAGCGGCTTAAGCTTTTCAATAATCCTTTTCTCGCTTCTTCCCGGATGTGATCCGAAGAAATCTATGGCTTCTTCTATGGTCATTTCGAGCATGTCGTAGATGTTCTTCCCGTGATATTTTACTTCGAGTATATCTTTTTTGAACCTCTTTCCCTTACAGGCCTCACATGTCAGCTCGACATCAGCCATAAACTGCATCTCGACTTTTATAATTCCTTCTCCCTGACACTCTTCACACCTTCCTCCTTCTATATTGAATGAGAAATGTGAAGCTTTGAAATTGTTTTGTACTGATGCCTGCTGCTCGGCATAAAGCTTTCTGATCTCATCATAGGCCTTGAGATATGTTACAGGATTCGATCTTGTTGATTTACCAATCGGATTCTGATCGACAAGCTCAATCCCTGTCAGTCTTGTATAATCCCCTGCCATTTCACGGAACTGTCCGGGCTTCAGATTATTTCCTCCGATCCGGTTCGACAATACGGTGTAAAGGATGTCTGATACAAGGCTTGACTTGCCTGAACCGCTTACTCCCGTTACAACTGTAACTGTATGAAGCGGGAATTTTACATCAATGTTCTTAAGATTGTTTTCACGTGCTCCCTTTATTTCCACATAGCTGTTCCATTTCCTTCTTTTAGAGGGAACCTTAACAGCAAGACGGCCTGAGAGATATCCGGTGGTCAGTGACCTGTCTGAATCTTTTTCATCTATCCTGCCCTGAAAAATAACTTCACCACCCAGTCTTCCGGCTTCAGGCCCCATATCAATTATCTCATCAGCAGATCGCATTATCTCTTCTTCATGTTCCACCACAATTACTGTATTTCCCAGGTCGCGGAGTTCCTTTAATACATCCGTCAGAAGATTTGTATCTCTTGGATGAAGTCCAATACTTGGTTCATCAAGTATGTACATCGAACCAACGAGGTTGCTGCCGAGTGATGTTGCCAGGTTGATTCTCTGAGATTCTCCTCCCGACAATGTCGATGAGAGCCTGTTGAGGGTAAGATAGGGGAGACCGACATTCATGAGGAATTTCAGCCTCATTGTGATTTCCTTCAGAAGCCTTTCCGCAATAAGCTGATCAGACTCATCAAGACTGATAGTGCTGAAAAATTTGTAAAGACCTGAAACAGGCATTGTAACCAGTTCCTGGATACTCTTTCCCGAAACCCTGACATACGAAGTCTCCTTTTTAAGCCTCGACCCCCTGCACTCGGGACATAGGGTTTTACCTCTGTACCTGCTAAGCATTACCCTGTACTGGATCTTGTACTTCTTCTCCTCGAGGTGTTCAAAAAATCTGGTAAGTCCGTAGAAATACCTGTTTCCTGTCCAGAGAAGCTGTCTCTGCTCATCAGTAAGCTGATAATAAGGCTTGTGAATCGGAAAATCAAATAAAGCGGCATTGGATATCAGCCTCTCCTTCCATTTCTTCATCGAATCACCTTTCCAGCAGGCGATGGCATCCTGATAAACAGAAAGGTTCTGATCCGGTATGACAAGGTTTTCATCTATACCTATTATTTTACCATAACCTTCACAGACCGGACAGGCGCCTAACGGATTGTTGAAGCTGAAGAGATATTCATTGGGCTCTTCGAACTCTATACCGTCCTCCTCAAATTTCGTCGAAAAGAATTCCCTGTGAAACCCGTTTTCCTGCATTACGATAGCCTGACAATATCCTTTTCCTGTCTGAAAGGCTGTCTGGGCTGAATCGGCAGCCCTGCTTAAATTGTCGGCATCATGATTTATAACCAGACGGTCAATCACAATATTGACTACCTGTCCGGGCCTGATATCGATTCCGGGACCCGTACCGTCGATCCTTAGCAGCTCTCCTTCCGATTCAATCCGGTTAAAACCCTGTTTAACAAGGAATGCAAAGTATTCGGAAGTCTTTATCGACTCAGGGATTTTCCCTGGGGATGTTATTATTACTTTCGTTCCGTCTTCAAGCCTGCTAAGGAAACTGACAAGATCATCGGCAGTATGTTTTTTTACCTCTTTACCTGAAACCGGAGAATACGTCCGGCCAATCCTTGCGAAAAGTAGTCTCAGGTAATCATAGATCTCAGTAGATGTCCCCACGGTCGACCGGGGATTCCTTGAATTTACTTTCTGTTCAATTGCGATAGCTGGGGGTATGCCGTTAATGAAATCCACCTCAGGCTTGTTCATTCTTCCGAGGAACTGCCTGGCATATGACGAAAGACTCTCTACATAGCGTCTCTGGCCTTCTGCATAAATTGTGTCAAAAGCAAGTGATGATTTACCTGAACCCGATACCCCTGTTATTACAATGAGCTTATTCCGTGGTATTTTGAGACTTATGTTTTTCAGATTATGTACCCGTGCCCCCTTGATTTCTATAAATCCGTCCATTAATATTGCTGAATTAACATACAAAGGTGAAGAAATTTTCTTTGTTTCCTCATCGTTGAAATGGTTTTGTTGTTAACCACATCAGAATCGCCTCCATTCTAAACGTACTCACCCTCCCGTCCTCCTCTCTACTGCGTATAGAGGGAGGAGATATCTCTGTAATAAAGCTAATTACATGCACTGCAGCACCCCTTCTTTATGGAATAGAGAAGGGGGCAGGGGGATGAGTACATGAAGACGGAAGAAGACGAGGAAAATATAATTCTTCGGATTTTGACGAAATTTTTTAAAAAAATTAACATAAGTATTTTGAAATTAGAAAAATCTTATTTTCTTTGCATATCTATTAACAAACCAAAACCAGGAGGACTGCCTATTTAACAACTCTACTCTTTTAATATTTAATTTTAATTAAAGAGAGAGTTATGAAAAAAACAATGACCGATTACGAACTTATCGATGGGTTCGTAAAAGGGGATCAGTCCTGCTTCGAGACATTAATCCAACGTTACAAATCAAAAGTATTCGCGTATATAAGTCTTTATATACGTGATCAGGCACTTGCTGAAGACCTTTTTCAGGATACATTCCTGAAGGTTATACAGTCAGTAAAGACCGGAAAATACTATGACAATGGTAAATTCATTTCATGGGTGATGCGTATAGCCCATAATCTGATCATCGACCATTTCCGCAGGGTGAAACAGCTCAATACTGTTTCAAACGACGATTATGAATCGGATCTTTTTAACTCAAAGAAACTTGCTGAGGCTAACGTCGAGGATCATATGATCAAAAGACAAATTCAGAAAGATATCAGGAAGCTTATAAGCCAGCTCCCCGACGACCAGAGGGAAGTAGTGATACTTCGGCATTATTCGGGACTGAGTTTCAAGGAAATCGCTGATATCACTGATGTTAGCATAAACACGGCCCTTGGAAGGATGAGATATGCCCTCATCAATATGAGGAAAATGATGGAAGAGAAAAAAATCAGTCTGACATTTAATTAATTTCAGACAATAAGTTCACCCATAGGCCGTTTTTATTGAAACATAAAAATGATAAAGCCTATGGGTTTAACTTCTACACAACTTATCTCATATCACGACATCCAGGTTGACGAAATTGACATCTACGATGATGCATGGGGTTTCTACCAGGAATTCAGTGATGTATTCAGTCTTCTCGATCAGGTCAGACCTGAACCGGGGAAGCAATTAACAAAGCGCCTAATTGAGCGGGTCAGGCAGCAAAATTAAGTAATCAGCAAAGGGTGTCCGTCGCGGGCACCCTTTTTTCTACTGCTGCTATTTGCTTACCTCATAATTTGTAACCCATCTCCCGGCCTCTTCAGAAAACTTAACCCATCTCCCAGCCTCTTCCCTTAAACAACAAGGGAAGAGGAGAGCTTCACGTAGCAGGATTTAGCCCCTCACTTAATGTTTAAGGGAGGGGTTGGGGAGGGTTAAGTTGCAAGGGATGGGGGGTAAGTTGTGCAATGTGGAGCGTGTGGTTTGGGGTGAGGTCAGCAATTTATAAAATACACCGCACTGCATGCCGCCACACCAGCAGTCTCAGTCCTTAACCTGCTGGTGCCGAGATGAACAGGCTTGAATCCGTTATCAATAGCCATAAGAATCTCTTCTTCACTGAAATCTCCTTCCGGACCTATCATTATCACGGCATCATTCCCCCTGAAATACACATTATCAATACCAAATCGTCGTATTGACTGATTGCAATGTGCGATCATCTTTACTGCATGGAACTCATTTAATATGAAATCATTGAAATTCTGTGGATCATTCAATAAAGGCCTGTAGGCTTTTATTGATTGCTTCATTGCCGACACAATAATATTATTGATCCTGTCTTTTTTTATCCCGGGTTTTTCAGTATTTCTGCATATTAGAGGGGTAAGCTCATCAACTCCTATCTCAACGCTTTTCTCAATAAACCATTCAAACCTGTCGGGATTTTTTAAAGGTGAAATAGCAATATGAAGCCTGTAATCTCTTTTTTCAAAATCAACTTTTCTGCCTGTGATCCTTATCCTGCACCCCTCTGGATAAGGATCTGAGATTATACCTTCACAAAACACTCCTTTCCCGTCGATTAGATTGACGCTGTCGCCCTTTTTCATCCTCAATACCCTTATACAATGACGCGATTCGGTCTCATCCATTGTGCATGAGTCTCCCTCCATATCCGGTACATAAAATATCTGCATTTCAACTGGCTTGCTGTTTTGTTATGGTCTCTGGAAAATATTGTCCAATGGCGTTACATCCTGCTGTGGATCTTCTGCTGCTCCTCCTTCCTGCATCCTCCTGAGGAATTTGCCAAGTCTGTCTTCGACTGCTATCATATATGTGTATGGTACCCTCGTGGAGGATTCTGGGTGTTGCCTGTCCTTGAGTTTAATAGAACTTATAAGATTGTTGAATTCAAGATTTCCGGCCTGGGCCATCATGACTCCCTTGAAATATGAGAAATAATACCATGTCGACTGGTTGGCTTTCAGATAAATGTCGATCATGTCGCCTGACCTTCTTCTCTGGATATCTACGTAGCCGTCTACATAAATGTTTACCGGCTGATTACCTATAAATCCTATTCCGATCTTGCCTTTCGACCTGAAGGAAGATGATTCTTCATTCCAGTAAAGTGTTACCTCATTAAGCAGAAGTTCATATGTAAATTCCCTCGGCAGGTTCCTTGACGCGCCAAAAAGATCGGTTTCCTCCTTCAGTTGTCCCGCTGCAGTTGTTCCGAGAAGATCTTTCATCCCCTTATTGTAAAACTCCGAATTCACATTTACAGCCTTCAGGGTTGGCATCATCCTGAATTCGTCACTCATCAGTCTGAGCGCTTCGGGCGAAAAGTAAAAATCAAGTCCAAGAATAGCTTTTATTTCCACCTTGCCTGAATCGCCTTCCTGGATGAAGCTTCCGGCGCTTCCCATTTTTACAAGATCGAAATTGGCTCCGAAATTAATCTTTCCTTCACCCGACAGATTGCAAAGATTCTTGTCCAAAGCCACCATATCGCCATTGAGGGCAGGATCGGCAATCTTTTCTTTCGATGATATCTGGTATCTGTTCAGCTTTTTGTTATACCATAAAACTCCGCCGGCACTGACAAGACTGACATCCGACCATGACTTTTGGGCCGAAAGGAATGCCGGGTATATATGCAATGAATCAAGGTTTATAAATGATCCTGAAAAGACAAGCTCATCATTTATGTCACGTGGCTTTTCACTTATCGGGATCATCACGTTAAGCGGGTCTATATATGATTTGAATTTAACCGGATAACTTTTTATCCTGTTGCAGTCATGAATTATCCCTGCCGACCCTGTGAACAACAGATTCTTCGATCTTGCCGAAAGATTTACATCCCCGGTGAATGTAAATGCCGGGCTGAGCATGAACTTGTCGGCTGCAGCGATAAAACCTCTGGCATTTGTGGTCAGAGTATCGACTGTTATTTCCGGGAATTTTATCTGGTAAGTATCATTGCTCTCATCGGTATAGTCATAAACACCGCTTCCTGTATATCTCTTCGAAGATTCAATTCCGATCTCTGCAGAATGTAGGAGATGAAGGTTGTTTACCGCGACAACTGCATTCTTCAGCCTCTCTATCGCAGCTCTCCTGCTTATCTTTATTTTGCCGTTCTCGGGCTGGATAAGAGCATCGGCCACTTTAATGTAATTTATATTTTCAGCCTCAATATATTCTTCATCAACATGGTATTTGGCACTTGAGGAGGCAAATGACACAGTATCCTTCAGGCTGTTGGTGGCGAAGAATGTGGGTTTATCCGTACTTCTAAGCGGTACACGCAGGAGATTGTCAGGTTTCATAAGCGCTGCGGATTTCTTACCTTTCTGCTCCATCGAAAGGATCCTGTCAGCCTGGTTATATTCGAAGTCGGTCATTGTACATATATACTGTACCTCCGGGAATTTAACCATCGACGAATCTGTATTAAGCCTGAACCTGGTGAGACGTGTCTCAAAGTTAACATCCGTATTTGCATTTTCAGCTACGAAAGCATAACCTTCAGTTGAAGGTGATTTCAGGTTGTAGTCGGCAGTATCGGCATGAATTGATCCCGATCTGAAAGTATAAAGGTTGGAGACAACCCTTGAATCAGATGTATTTATTATGCCTGAGCCAATGAGCTGTTTTGGTTTAAGGGTTACGCTTCCGTTGAGTGATGTACCGTTTGCAAACATCCTGAAATTGCTGTCTCTTGAGTTACATGCAGTCCATTCATCTTTTCCGGGAAGCCATTTTATATCGACATCGCTGCTGGCAAGTTCCGGGAAAATGCCGGTTCCGTCCCTGGCAATATTAAAGGTTTTAGCCTTCGTAAGCATTGAATCGGGAAAGAACCTGTAATCTTCCGCGATAGTGGTTGATGTCAGATGTCTCAGTGTACCGCTTCCTGTCAGACCCCTGTTACTCATGCTCAGCTGGTCAAATATCCGTGCTTTCCCTTCATAAAGATCAATACCTTCCTTTGGAACTGTCATCTGGAATCCGAGAGAATTGTTTTCCTGTATAATGAGGAACTGGCTGGTGGGTTTCAGGATACTACCCGCAAAGAATTCCCCCTTCAGGTTCATATCCTCCTTTGTATAATGATCAATATGCTCAAAGACAAATGGATCAATCCTGAAATAGAAATTTTCCTTTTTGTAAACATTTTCGAGACCAGGAATCCTGTCATAGAAGATATAGGAATATGCCGAAGCATTTATGATCGGATACTGGGCATAGCTGCGCAGCCCGGCTTTATTCTTTGGATTGTCAATATATATCTCTCCCTTCGAAAGCTGGATAAGGCTGTTTACATCATCAATGACCGGATTGCCCAGCTGGTCTGTTTTTCCTGTTTCCACGGCTATCCGGATAGAGTCGATATTCTGAAGCCTTATCTTAAACGTATCGTAGCTGAACTGGAAATTACGCCCGAAAACAGTGAACAGCCCTGCCTGCACCACTCCGTCAAATTTTATATCTCTGTTCTTCTTTATTACCAGTTGCTGATTATAAGGATAAATGGCAACCCGTTGTGAATCGCTTATGAAAACGTTCTTTACTCCGTTGACAGTCAGATCATAAGTCTTAAGATCGAGAACTGCATTGTCGATGGGAGCCTTGGCTTCACTGTACACCGCGATTATGTCATAATCCTTTTTGCCTGCATATGAATTTATGTAATCCTTGGTTTTTTGCTTTATTGTAACCTCATTATTAGTCTGGTCATAGAAAATAAAACCTCTGTTAGCCAGATCGATGCACAGACCTGTAACGACGTCTTCAGGTTTGTTGAGCCATTTGGCGAACTCATTCACAGGGAAGGTTTCAGAGTAGAAATATTCACTGAACTTGATAAGCCTCGAGAGCGGGTGATAAGAGTCGAGAGCCATCAGGTTCAGGAAATCGTCTGAATTGAAAAATGAAGCCGATTCGAACAAAGCCTGACCCATGGCTGCACCTCTCGGCCTTGAAATGACGATTCTGGAACTGTTCATATCCCATGTCAGACTCTCAAAATACATATCCATCTCGTGATATGTATTGAAATACGGGCTTCTCGAAACAGGATTGTTCGTCCTGAACAGGTTCACCTGTTTTGTATTGGCATTATATGAGAATCCAAGGTTCGAATGATAAACAGAATCAGCGCCAAGGTAAATTGTGGCAGCTGTCTCCTGGCTGTTCAGACCGTTTGCTGAGAAAATAAAATCCGTTGAAGCTATTTTTATGAAAACTGAATCCTTTCTGCTTAGCATCACTCTGGCAGGAAGTGCCTTTTCACCCGTTCCTTTTGCACGGGAACCCTCAAATGTAAGTCCTCCTTCGTAATCAATCCCGTCAAATATCCTTTTTATCCTGAATTTCTTAGTATAAGTCTCAAAACGTGGATAGACAGCTTTTCCCCTGTTCGAAACGGGTGCTGCCTGGTCAGTGAGTAGTCCGTATTCAGGCTGTTTGAAATAACCTGAATATGTAAGCCTGGCTGAATCGCAGGTGAAATTGTTCCTTGTTACATTTATTGTATAGTCTGACAGTTCGGCATATACATCCTGTCGGGGAAATCCGACCTTCTCCCAGGTCACTGTCCCCTTTTTTCCCCGGAAAAGCCTTACTGAAGGATAATAGCTTCCGCTGACATTATATATTTCGGTGCTGTCCTTCTGGGAATAACAGGTAAGCGTGGCATTGATAAGGTCTGCCCTGAACGCAGTGTCACGGGCAAACTTAAGATCCCCGGTTTTAACTTTCCACTTTACAGATGATGTGCTGGTAAGCAGATTCTCTCTGATAATAAGACCCATATTCTGGATATAGGTAACCAGATTTGAATTTGGATAGCCTGGAATAAGAAGAAGATCCTTCAGGCCGTCCAGCCAGTTTCCCAGAACACCATTGTCGTTTTTGAAATTTATTATATCATTTGTTGTCTTCAGAAAATCAATGAATTGTGGAACAGGACGATATTGCTTTTCTGCAAGTTTCACCGAAATATCGTGGATCTTCGATTTGTTTGTTTCACTGAAGCCCGTACTGTCCCACTTTGATAAGAAATCATTAAGGACCTTACTGTTCTCTTCTGAAAGGCTTGTTCCCATAAAAGACGTAAGTTCATCCCTGAATTTAGACTGATCGCTGCTGAAAACGGATTTTGGTTGTGAAAATAATTCACCGGTTATGAGGATCAGAAGAAAAGCATTCAGTATGATGAACTTACGGTTCATATCAGTTTAATCTTGCATTGCATCAACAATTGCGCAGAAATCGTCTTTCTTGAGTGAAGCGCCACCTATCAGACCGCCGTCGACATCCGGTTTTGAAAATATCTCGGCAGCATTTGAAGGTTTGCAGCTACCCCCGTATTGTATTGTGAGATCTTCCGCAATTTCTTTGCCATACTTTTCACTAACAAGATCGCGGATGAATTTATGCATTTCCTGTGCCTGCTCCGGGGTGGCGGTAAGACCAGTACCTATAGCCCAAACCGGTTCATAGGCAATAATTACCTTTTTGAATTCTTCAGTTGACAGAGAGAACAGACCCTTTTCGAGCTGCTTCCTTACAACTTCCTCATGTTTGCCTGATTCTCTTTCCTCCTTTACTTCACCACAGCAGAAAATTACTTCGAGTCCCGTTGCAATGGCAAGTACTGTCTTTTTATTCAGAAGACTGTCATCCTCATGATAATATGTCCTTCTCTCCGAATGTCCGATAATGACATAACTTGCTCCGGTACTTTTAATCATTGCCGGGGAAACTTCTCCCGTATATGCTCCCGATGCTTCTGATGCACAATTCTGAGCGCCCAGACTCACTTTCCCGCTTTTCAGCACTTTGGCAACTTCTGCAAGATGAATAAAGGGTGTGCAGAGGATCACTCCGGTTTTCCCAGGCTTTTCACTGTAATAGTTTTCAATTTCTTCAGCCAGTTTAAGTCCTTCCTGCAGGTTCATATTCATTTTCCAGTTACCTGCCACAATGTTCTTTCTCATAGAATTTCAATAGTTTAAGTTTATGGTAAAATGCTATTTCAATTTTTTATATTGTTTAAAATTCAGATTTCACTGCTTTTCCTGCTTTTTATCAACAGGGAACTTATCAACAGGGCAAATATTATTACAGATACTGTAAATGTATAAAAAGCAAGCACCGGGCTTGTCCTGTTCATCTTCTTTATCTGCGATGTTGTCATCGATGCAGAAAATTTTTCTTTTGGAGGAAGTGATGCAGAAGACCATTTGCCCATAATATTCCCTTTATAAAGAAGAAGGTACCCCGGATTTGATCTCACAATTGTTTTCAGAGTTGTCTCGTCGCCTGTATAAAATGTAAATCCGTTATTGTACCGGCTAAGCTCATCTGATCCTGAAGACGTAAGAACAAGAAACCCCATTCCCGATGCCATGCAGTGAACGCCAAGTTCAAATCCTTTAGAAAGATCTGAAGGATCTGCATCCTTCAGTTTGGAAGATATCATAATAAGTGTATATCCTGGCGAAGCAAGAACCTGTTCGGCAATATCCTGACCGTCGGGGGCTGTAATGCTGAAATCATGGATAGGAGGGATATATCCTTTTTTTACCAGAACCGTATTCTGATCTATAAACTTCCATGTCGTATCATCGGCAGGATAGTTTTCAAGGGTGAACTCTTTCCTTACTCCGTCTTTCTCATAAATGAATGTCGATTCATATTGGTCAGTTGGTACACCTTCCGGTATTTTCATTGCATCGGGAATATTGACGCCGGTTTTGTATGGAAGGAAGTCAACTATCTGCAGATACCTGAGATTCAGTACGGCAAAGCCAACGAACATGATTATGACTGCTGTTATGACCATCCATTCTCTGACAGGAATAAGGATATTCCTTACTTTTTTTCTTCCGGCAAAAAGAATTATTGTAAAAATGATAAGAACGATGTTTTTCCAGAATGTCTGCCAGTTTGTAAGATGGATGGCATCGCCGAAACATCCGCAGTCGGAAACCGGGTTAGTCAGCGCCAGGATAAGGGTAAGAGGGGTGAAGATTATCATTAGGATCATAATTCCCCAGATTCCTTCCTTCCTGCGGTAACCGCTGAGTACTGCAAATCCTGAAATAAATTCAGCTGTGAAAAGAATAACAGCAAGAATAAGAGAAACGGGCTTCAGGAATTCGAGATTGAAAGCCTGGAAATAATCATTGAATTTGTATGCAGTTCCGAGTGGATCTATTGCTTTTACAATTCCGGAAAACATAAAAACAGCACCGGCTATAATACAGCTTATAAAGCGTAATACCTTCATCTCAGATAAGTTTTCTGTCGCTTATTAGATTTATTATAAGAGAAGAAATTTCACCGGGCGGCTGCATAAGACCGTTGCTGTTGCGGCAGTCAACAACTTCAAGCCTGCTGTCGGAACGGCTTACCTTCAGGTAGATATCCCTCACCCTCTTCTGGAAGTTCAGACTCTCCTCATGGATATCCTTGGACCCGTTCAGATAATTCCTATCCGATCCTGATCGGCCCGAAAGAAGCTTCTTCTTTGTAAATGAAAACGGGACATCAAGGAATATATTGAGATCGGGCTTCGGTATTCCGAAATGTTCGAATTCGAGCCTGAGAATCCATTCCATCAGTTTATCCTGCAATGCTTCATCTGTGATCTTTGCGCACTGATATGCAATATTCGAATATGTGTACCTGTCGAGAAGTACTATCTTTTTGTTATCCAGCCAGTTCCTTATCATAGCGGCTGCATCTTTTCTGTCACCGGCATAAAGAAGTGCCACAAGATAGGGATCGACCTGGTCGAGAGAACCGAATTCACCCCTGAGGAACCTTGCGATAAGCTCCCCAAAATATGGTGCATCCATCCTGGGAAAATGAAGAAATTCAGTCTCCAGTCCTTTCTTCCTGAAATATTCAGTCAGGAGCTTTATCTGTGTCGATTTTCCCGATCCGTCAACCCCCTCAATGACAAAAAGCTTCATACATCTCCTTTTTCGTTATCTGCAAAAGTAATAACATGCGGTCCTTTCACACCATTTACGCCTTATTTTTTCACACCCAATATCCATTTTTCACCAAACGATCTTCCCTTTTTAAAAAATCCTTTCCTTACTCCAGCACCCAGCAACCAGCACCCCGCTACTTGTTTGACCACCCATCCCCCTCCCTGAAGCATTGTTTTGACCCTTATCCCCCCCTGCAACTTGTTTTACCCCCTGTCCCCCCTGAAAATTTTTTTACCCCCCTATCCCCCCTGAAGGGGGGTTAAATAAAGGTGTGAATTTGCTGCATTTATGAGTTAAATGTTTTTAAGCGTGTGCCTGATCCCCCTTTTGGGGGCAGGGGGGTAAACTGAAAGCCAGGGGGGTGAACCTTTTGGCATGCGGGTCAACAATCGAATTACTTTATTCATCGGAATTATTCGCGTCGTAGTTTAATTAAATGCATTAATTTAGACGGGTAAATAAAAAATTATGCCATTTAAACCCGGTTATATTAATGTCAGGGGCAACCTTATGGATCTTTCAGTTCCTAAGGTGATGGGAATAATCAACGTCACACCCGATTCATTCTACGGGAAAAGCCGCGTTAAAGATGAGGAGGATATTATTACAGTTGCGACTGAAATGATAGAGGACGGAGCGGATATCCTTGATGTCGGTGGCTATTCCTCTCGTCCCGGTGCTCTGGAGATCAGTTATGACGAGGAGAGGAGCAGGGTTATAAATGCTGTGAAAATAATTTCAAGGGAACTTCCTGATGCAATAATTTCAGTCGACACTTTCCGCAGCGAAATAGCACGGGAAGCTGTTCTCGAATATGGTGCTGCAATCATTAATGATATATCGGGAGGCGAATCCGATCGTGAGATGTTCCGTACTGTCAATAAGCTTGGTGTTCCCTATATCCTGATGCATATGCAGGGTGTACCGGGGACCATGCAGCTAAATCCTGTTTATGACGATGTTGTTGCGGATATTCTTAAGTGGTTCGGAGAAAGGATTACCAGGCTCCAGTCGATGGGTGTTGCAGACATTATAATCGATCCCGGATTCGGTTTCGGAAAAACTGCAGTCCACAATTTTGATATGCTCCGGAGACTTGATGAGTTCTCTGTTTCCGGACTGCCAATATTGGTAGGGATATCGCGGAAATCGATGATATGGAAGGCGCTAGATATTACTCCCGAGGATGCGCTTACCGGAACGATCGTTCTGAATACTGTTGCCCTGATGAATGGAGCTGATATCCTGAGGGTGCATGATGTAAGGGAAGCTGTCGAAGCTGTTAAACTTATTGAAAGACTAAAAAATAAGCCGGAGTAATGATAGTTGATTTAAAGATAATTGATGTAATTGATATTGTCCTTGTGGCTGTAATCCTCTACCAGCTTTACAGGCTTATCCGTGGAACAACTGCACTGAGTATCTTCCTTGGTATTTTTGTTATTTACATGTTCTGGCTCATCGTAAAAGCCCTTAACATGCAGCTTATAGGAGCTTTGCTCGGACAGGTGATAGGAGTGGGGGTTATTGCTCTTATTGTCGTCTTCCAGCAGGAGGTGAGACGCTTTCTTATAGTTATCGGTAACCGTTACAGGGCGAGACGGAAATTCTCTTTCGGACGCCTGTTTGCAAATGTTGAGGAAGAAAAGGGCAGTCCAAAGGAAGCAGAAGAGATAGTAAGGGCTTCCGAATCAATGGCATCAAAGAAAATAGGCGCCCTGATTGTAATTGGAAGGAAAAGCAGTCTGGATATTTATTCGGAAGGAGGGGAGAGGATAGATGCAATAATAAGCGCTGAACTTCTCGAGACAATTTTTTTCAAAAACTCACCTCTTCATGATGGTGCTGTCCTTATTGAAGATGGAAAGATATTTGCGGCGCGTTGCCCGCTTCCCATCACCGACAGTGTTACCCTTCCCGCCAGGTTCGGGATGAGGCACCGGGCGGCGATTGGCATTTCAGAACATACTGATTCGCTTGTTGTTGTCGTTTCTGAAGAAACCGGTCATATTACCGTGGCAGAAAGCGGAGAGATAAAAGAAAATATCTCTCCGAATGAGCTGAGGCAGATACTGATAAAAGAGAAGATATAAGACCGAAGACCCGCTGGACAGTTCCCCTCCCTGGAGAGCCTGCCACGCTCGGCGTGGGGCTGGGGGTGAGTAAATGAATAAAATCCGAAATTCCTAAAATTCCTTCAGCAACTCCACCACCATCTCCTCCTTATCCGCAAACGAACCCTCGGCAGGCAGTTTGCCTGTCAGACTCTTTTTATCGGGATACACTTTCAGAATGGATTTCCTGCTTAACTGAACCTGATGGTAGAGACTGTCGGGTCCCTTGAGATAATATTTGTTGGCAGGAATATACTCATCATACCTCCTGTCGGCGCTGTATGCATTTTTATAATCGGCCTGCACGAATTGTTTTCCCGGTATCTTGATAAGCTGGTACTTTCCATTGTGCAGCTTCTGATAAAACCGCTGGTCCCTGAGGTCTTTTTCAAACTTTTCCCCCAAAGTATTCATGAACCTGAGATCCTTACCATCCTTCTCTATAATGACTTCAGTGATCATGTCGAGCGGGACAGAATACATCTGTTTTGTTTTCGGATGCCGGTAAACAAGATAATTATGATATATATCAAGGTCAGCATTAAGCTGAATATAGTAATTCTGTCCTCTTAGCCTCATAAATGCCGGAAGAAGGGTATCAAGCAACATCGGTGTACCCTTGACGCCTTCATATCTGTTGTCGAAACCCAGTCCTCCCGTTGAATATGGGCTGAGATTAGAGATTGCCTTAAGATTGTCTTCTGAAGAGAGATATGCCTGTACACCGCTGTTGACCTGTGAAATCAGAACAGGACTGATAAATGATATTACGATAATTAACAATATAAATCTTTTCATGGCATAAAATTTACAAACTGAATTGCTTTTAACTGTCGTCAGATAACAAATTTATGAAAAGTTTGCATTCGGGGATAATGATTCTGATTTTACCCCAGAATTCGCAATGTTTTCGCTAAGTTCGCAAAGCGGATATGAAATGTAATTTTCTTTGCGCACTTTGGGCTAAACTTTGCGTCCCTTGCAGTTCAAAAGATGAATCTTTGTACACGAAATCCCAAATCCGAAATCCAAAATCCAAAATGTACTCACCCCCCTGCCCCCATCTCTGCTGCCGCAAACGAGGGGGGAAAGAACCCGTAAACAATCATTACGAATCTATATCATGATGGGATCTAACCCCATCTTTACGAAGTAGAGAGGGGGCAGGGGGTGAGTACATGACGAAATCCAAAATAATCTTCTTCCGCATACTGTTTTTATCCTGTATTTTCATATCTTTTCCATCCATATTCCGGCACTTTGCATGTTTTCGGAATATACATTTAATCAATAAGTTGGATATGAAAAAATCACTCCTAATCTCAGTTACAATGGTTCTATTTTCAGTAATATCAGGATGCTCAGGAAAACAGGATCCGTCAACATGGAGCAGCAAACAGACTTCAAAATGGTTTGAAAAGGGTGAATGGCTCAATGGATGGCAGATAAAACCCGATGCATCGATTAACATGAAGACGTTTGCGAATGCGTATCATAAAAATCCCGAAAAATGGAATAAGGCCTTTACATGGCTGCTTAACAACGACCTCAACTCTCTTGAAGTGAAGCGCTATGAAATCGATGGCGACAATGTTTATGCCACGGTGAGTGAATATCTTTCAAAAAATGAAGAAGATGCGCGTTATGAAGCCCACAGGAAATATATCGACATCCAGTATGTGGCAGCAGGAAAAGAACTTATAGGAATTGCTCCTTTGTCGCAGAAAAAAGAGGAGATCGAGGCTTACGATGCAGCAAAGGATATTGAATACTTTACCCTGACCGGAGGCGAAAATCACCTCGCACTCCCCGACAGGTTCTTTATTCTTTTTCCTGAGGATGCCCATCGTCCCGGATTAAAGGACGGAGAAAACTCCCCGGTAAGGAAGATTGTTGTGAAAGTGAAAGTGGAATAGGTAGTGACCAATTAAGCAGGAAGAGAACTTACACATAACTCCGCGGAGGAGCACAGAGAGACACAAAAAAAATATCTTAAACGACCACTCTGTGGCCCTCAGTGACTTTTCCATGGCTCTCTGTGTAGGTTCCTAAATCCGGAATCCGAAATTTCTTAATCGCACGCCGCCTTCCTCGTGCCGCATGCCCCTACACAATCGCCCTGTATTTCTTCAGTATCGCACTCGTGCTCATCCTGAAATCTATGTATTGTGTCCGGTGGTACGGCAGATTATCCTCCAGGCTGCTTTTTGACAATTTGCCCCTGAACTGGCTGAGGGTTTCATATCCCTTCTCATCCATCCATTTTTCGATCTCCTTCAGCATCGATCCGATAACGCTTACCTGGTTTAGATAAAGTGTGCTTACAACCTGTACGGCATCAGCACCTGCAAGTATCATCTTTATTACGTCATAACCGTTGAATATTCCGGAGCTTGTGCATATTGATGCTTTTATGTTCTTGTGAAGAAGTCCCGCAAACCTCAGCGGAAGCCTGTTGTCTTCTGTATTGCTAAGACTATAGGGATATATTATCTGTTCACTGTTTATATCAATATCCGGCTGGAAGAGCCTGTTGAAAAGGACAAAAGCATCCGCTCCCGACCTGTCAAGATCATGGATAAGTCCCAGTGGATTTGTATAATAGGGGCTGAGCTTCACCGCAACAGGAATCCTGACTGCAGCCTTTACCTTTTTCAGGATGTTTATATGTCTTTTTTCAGTCTCGCCAGGATTCTCTTCCTTCTTTTCCGGAAGTGCATAGAAGTTGAGTTCCAGTCCGTCGACACCGGTTTTTTCAATTTCCTTTGCATATTCAACCCACGACTCATCAAGTACTGCATTCAGACTGCCTATAAGAGGTATTGAAACTAATTCCTTTGCTTTTTTGAGGTTGGCAATATGCTGTACAGGATAGGAGTCATTTTTCAGATTCCCTGGAAAAAGAGTTACCATTTCTGCATTACGTTCTTCATATTCGGTAAGCCGCTCATGAAGTTCGAGATTTTCGAGGTTGACCTGCTCTTCAAACAGGGATTTGTATACAATTGCTGATGCTCCTGCTTCTTCTATCTTTTTAAGCTTTTCAGGGTCAGTCGAAAGATTTGATGCTCCTGCAATTACCGGATTCTTAAGTTCCAGTCCCATGTAATTTGTCTTCAGATTTGCCATGATTCTTGGGTTTTGTTTCGTTGTTAAACAAAATAGGAAGGAAAAAGTTCCGGATGAATAAGAGTTTTTAATTAAGTTGGCCTCACCCCCTCCTGTCCCCCTCTCCCAGGGGAGATGGGGATGATAGCAGCTCCTTGAATTTTGACTTGCCTGAAATTGCCACTGCTTAAAATAATAATATTTACCTTCTTAAGCCCCTCTCACCCGGGAGCTGAGGTGAGGCGAATGCTCCACACAGCGTTCCCCTCTCACCCCGGGAGAGAGCCTGCCACGCTTTGGCGTGGGGTCAGGGGTGAGGCCGACCCGGAAAGGACTTTTGTGGTTAAAAAAGAAGCCCCCAATCAAATTCTGAATCCCCAAAAACATTAATCTGTAATTGTATATTTTTATATTTGATAGAAAAATATAGATTTAAAATGCACATCCACCACATCGCCATCTGGACCGCAGATCTGGGAATGATGAAGGATTTTTATGTGAAGTATTTTAATTGCACGGCAGGAGAACTTTATGTAAATCCTCAGAAGAAATTTTCATCATATTTTCTGACATTCGGCAATGGCGCCAGCATCGAACTCATGAACCGGACCGATATAACGGAAACCCAAATGAAGGATACTATTGGTCTGGCCCATATCGCTCTCGATGCCGGAAGCTGCGAAGATGTTGACAGGCTTACATCCTATTTCGAAAAGGAGGGCATCCGTATCGCCGGAAAGCCGAGGCAAACCGGAGACGGGTATTATGAAAGTGTGATCCTCGACCCGGAAGGAAATGTGGTTGAGTTAGTAACAAAATGAAGTCGTGCAAGTCGTGCAAGTCATGCAAGTCGTGCAAGTCGTGCAAGTCATGCAAGTCATGCAAGTCGTGCAAGTCATGCAAGTCATGCAAGTCAAAAGTCGGATTTATGGACCTACAAGACCTGCAAGACCTGCAAGACCTGCAAGACCTGCAAGACCTGCAAGACCTGCAAGACCTGCAAGACCTGCAAGACCTGCAAGACCTGCAAGACCTGCAAGACCTGCAAGA
>Ga0172370_10003284_pt1 | contig 22540 bp, 18 predicted proteins | sample LakKiv5m_FD_114538 | JGI IMG/M metagenome (GOLD analysis project Ga0172370, IMG submission 114538) | Freshwater microbial communities from Kabuno Bay, South-Kivu, Congo - kab_022012_11.5m | ecosystem: Environmental > Aquatic > Freshwater > Lake | place: Democratic Republic of the Congo...
CCTTCCGACGCGCGGGCCGCTTTGATCCTTCTCGCCGACCAGCCCTGGATCACGGCGAAGACGATCGAGCGGGTCATCGACGCGTACAAGGCAAGCGGCCGCGGGCTCGTCCTCCCCGTCTTCGAGAAATCCGGCGGCCACCCTCTTCTCATCGACCTCAAGTACAGGGCGGAGATCGGGGAGCTGGACCCGTCGGTCGGGTTGAAGGCACTCTTGGCAAAGCACTCCGGAGACGTCCGGCGCGTCCGGAGCGCGGACGCCGGCGTTCTCCGGGACATGGACACGCCCTCGGATTATAAAGATTCTAAATGAGTTAGGGCAAACGCCAAGGTTTACGCCCCGGCCTTGTCTAATCCATTTTGGCGAGGAACGGGAAGATTTTTTTCCCGCCGGCGTCTAAATAACGTGCGTGGATGACCATGCACGGAAACGCTGAAAGCTCAATTCTAAAAGGAGGTTCTCAATGAAGAAGAGCTTGATTCTGGTGTTGGCCTTATTGACGACGGGAATCCTGGCCCTGGCCGCGGCCGTCAACGTGACGGGCGTCTGGGAAATGACGACCGTCAGCCAGCGCGGCGAACGGAAGAACGACGTGACCTTCAAGCAGGAAGGCGAAAAGCTGACCGTGTCCATGATGATGCCCGGCCGCCAGGGCGGCGAGCCCACGGAAATCAAGGGCGAAGGCACCGTCAAGGGCAACGACATCGAGTGGAAGATCACCCGGACGACCCCGCGCGGCGAATTCACGACGACCTACAAAGGCACGATCGCCGACGACAAGAATATGTCCGGCAAGTCCGAGATGGGCATGGGCGAACAGGTCATGACCCAGGACTGGAAGGCCGTCAAGAAGTAACGTTTTCCGAGCGAACATCTCTCTTCTGATCTGTCCTTAACCGCGAGAATCCCCCTCGCCAGCTCCCCTCCCTCCGGGAGAGCGAGGGGGATTTCTCTTTTTGGGGGGTTCGACTATCGGCCGGGGGTGGAATCTGCTATAATCCTTGGGCTTTTGAGGGGTTCGAGGAGCCGTGTTCTCCCGAATCCTGACCTGTGGATGTTATTTAAAATGAAGGAACGGGAAGATTTCTCCGCCACCATCGTCTAAAAAGTGACGGAGGACGAAGGCAGTGTTCATTGATGGAAGACAAGGCTCTCATCGAAGAAGCCCGCAACGGAAGCCACGAAGCCTTCGAGGCCATCGTCAAGAGGTATGAAAAGAAAGTGTTTCATCTCGCGTACGGTTTCGTTCGGGATCGGGCCGCGGCCGACGACCTGGCCCAAGAGATCTTCGTCAAGGTCTATTTCTCCCTGTCGAAGTTCCATTTCAAATCCGAGTTCGGAACCTGGCTTTACCGCATCGCCGTCAATCATATCAAAGACCATTTGAGGAAAGTGTCCCGGAGAAAAGAAGTGTCCCTGGAAGAGTTCGAAAACGCTCCTCCGGTCGCGGACGACCAGGTCAAGGAGCGGGAGAGGGAACAGGACGACGACCTGAAAAAGAAGGCGGTCTTCCGCGTCCTGGAGACGCTCCCCCAGAAATACCAAGTCATCCTGACGCTCCGGGACGTCAAGGGATTTTCTTACGAGGAGATCACCCGGATCTTGAAAATCTCGCCCGGGACCGTCGATTCGCGGCTGCACCGGGCCCGCAAAATGCTCCGGAAAAAGATGGCGCCCTATCTGGGCGGGGAAGGAGAGGCCTATGAGATGTAAAGACGCTCAAAAATGGATTCTCCGGTCTCTGGACGGCGCCTTGCCGGCCGACGTCGAAAAAGCCGTGGGCGACCATGCCGCCGGCTGCGCCCCATGCGCCAAGGTGCGGCGGGATTACGCGGAGATCCTCGGCCGCCTGAAGGCGGGCGGTGAACCCGAGCCCCTCCCCTATTTCTGGACGCGCCTCGAATCGCGGATCCGCGAAGAGGAGCGGCAGGAGACCGGAACCGTCTGGCTCAGATGGAGCCGCCGGGCCATCCCCGTCTCCCTCCTCCTCATCGGCTTCTTCATCGGGGCGATCGCCTTCCTCAGCCCGGCCATCGACGAAGAGATGGGCCAGGCCGAAGCCTTGCTCTTGAGGAACGCCAACCCGCTGGCGGAGACCAACACCCTCTTCGATGAGCAGCGCAACGAGGATAAGAGCATGATGATCATGTTTGCCGGAAACGAACAGCTTCCCAGCCGGAGATACATGCCATGAAGAAATCCGCACCGTGGGTCGTCCTGACCCTTGTTTTGGTCTTCGCGGCCGGTGTCGTCGGCGGAGTCCTGAGCGAACGCTGGTGGTTCGCCAAGAGGCCGCAAATGCGTCGGCCGGCGGCCGCCCAGCGCTATCCGTCGCGCGACCGGTGGGCCAAGGAGCTCGGCTTGACCGCCGAGCAGCAGGAGAAGATCCGGGAGATCTTCAAGAAGAACGAAGACCGCATGCGCAATGATGAAAAGATCAAGGAGCTGCGGGCGGAATCGAACAAGCGGTTCGCCGAGATCCGGGAACAGCTGAAAAAGGAGATCGACGCCGTCCTGACCCCGGAGCAGAAAATCAAGAACGACGCCATGATCCAGAAGATGATGGAAGAGCGGCGCAAAGAGAGCGAAAAACGGGATAAGCAGAACGAATCCCAGAGAAATAGAATGCCAAAAAAGGAGAATGGAAATGAAAAAGAAGCTGACCGTCGGAGCGGTGATCCTGGTGGTCCTCGTGGGGGCCATCCTGGGCTATACCCTTATTAAGAAAGGGAAATCCTCCCAAGTCAAATACAGGACGGAAGCCCTGGCCAAGGGCGACGTGGAGTCCACCGTGACGACCTCCGGGTCGCTCAACCCGGTCGACACCGTCGACGTCGGGAGCCAGGTTTCGGGCAAGATCGCCATCCTCGGGGCCGACTTCAACAGCAAGGTCAAGAAGGGCCAGCTGCTGGCCCAGCTCGACCTGGACCTCCTCCAAGCCAAGGTGGACCAGGCGGAATCGAGCTACAAGAGCCGAGTCGCCTCTTTGGACCAGGCCAAGCTGGGCCTAGACAACTCCCTGAAGAAATTCAACCGGTCCAAGGAGCTGTTCGCCAAGAACCAGATCTCGATCGAAGAGATGGAGACGGCCGAGAGCAATTACCTGAACGCCAAGGCCAGCGTGGTTTCTTCCGAATCCGCCCTGTCGCAGGCCAAGTCCTCGTTCGATTCGAGCAAGGTGGACCTGTCCTACGCCATCATCCGCTCGCCGATCGACGGCGTCGTGATCTCCCGGAACGTCAATATCGGGCAGACCGTGGCCGCCAGCTACCAGGCGCCGCTGCTCTTCAAACTGGCGTCGGACCTGACCAAGATGCAGCTCCAGTGCGACATCGACGAGACCGACATCGGGAAAGTCAAGGAAGGCCAGAAGGTCCGCTTCACCGTTTCCGCCTATCAGGGAGAAACGTTCAACGGCACGGTGCGGCAGGTCCGCTATTCGCCGACGACCGTGCAGAACGTCGTGACCTACGCCACGATCGTCGACGCCGAGAACCCCGATCTCAAGCTCATGCCCGGCATGACGGCCACGGTTTCGATCATCACCGGCGAAGCCAAGGGCGTCTTGAAGATCCCCAACGCGGCGCTGCGCTTCACGCCCACCCTGCCGCAGGACGAACTGGCCAAGCTTCAGGCGGACGCCGGTATCGGCCAGCGGGGGCAGGGCCAGCCCGGCCAGAAGACGGAAGGCACGCGCGGCCAAAACGGCCAGCCGGGCCAGCGGACGCCCGGCGGCGAGACTCAAGGCGGCCAGAGGAGCGGCGGATTCCAGACGGGCCAAGGACAGGAGATCACGCCCGAGATGCGGGCCCGCTTCGAGCAGATGAGAAACCGGCCGCGGCAGGGCGGCACGGTCTGGACGATCGACGACGCGGGCAAGCTCAAGCCCTATGCGGTCCGGACCGGCATCACGGACAACACGTATTCCGAGGTCACCCGCAGCGAGCTCAAGGAAGGCCAGAAGATCATCATCGGCCTGGAGTCGCCGACCTCCACGACGACCAGCCAGCAATTCGGTCCCGGCGGGCCTCAGCAGATGATGCGGATGATGGGCGGTCCCGGCCGGTAAGCCGCGCCTCCATCGGAACGACCCATGGACAATGTACTCATCGAGCTGAAAAATCTGGCAAAGACCTACCATATCGGAGAAACGGAAGTCCGGGCCCTGCGCGGCGTGTCCTACACCATCCGGACGGGCGATTTTCTGGCCATCATGGGGCCCTCGGGCTCGGGCAAATCGACGATGATGAACATCATCGGCTGTCTGGACAAGCCGGATTCGGGCGAGTACATCTTCGAGGGCCAGGACGTCGCCCATATGGACAAGAACGAGCTGGCCCGGATGCGCAACAAGAAGATCGGATTCGTCTTCCAATCGTTCAACCTTCTCCCGCGGACGACCGCCCTGGAGAACGCCGAACTCCCCCTCGTCTATTCGAACGTTCCGGGCAAGGAGCAGCAGAAACGGGCCCTGGCCGCTCTCGAATCCGTCGGCCTCAAGGGCCGGTCCCATCACAAGACCAACCAGCTCTCGGGCGGCGAACAGCAGCGCGTGGCCATCGCCCGGGCCCTGTTGAACAATCCATCCCTGATCCTCGCCGACGAGCCGACGGGCAACCTCGATTCCAAGACGAGCGACGAGATCATGACCATTTTCCGCAACCTCAATCAGGACAAGGGCATCACCATCGTCATGGTCACCCACGAAGCGGACATCGGGGCCCAGGCCAAGAAGCGGATCTTCATGCGCGACGGCCAGATCATCCGCGAGGACGGAGACTAAGGAGACCACCATGATATTCCGAATCTTGCGCGTTTCGCTGAGAGCCCTCAGCCGGAATAAAATGCGGACGTTCCTGACGATGCTGGGCATCGTCATCGGCGTCGGCGCGGTCATCGCCATGGTCAGCATCGGCAGCGGAGCGAAAGCGGCCGTCGAAGACCGCTTCGCCGCAATGGGCACCAACCTGCTCTTCGTCAGCGGCTCCAGCAAGCGGGTCCAGGGCGTCCATTCGGGATTCGGCGGCATGCAAACCCTCACGGTCGACGACGCCGCCGCCATCCTCGAGCGCTGTCCCGCCGTCGAATTTATTTCGCCCAGCGTCAGCACTCGGGCCCAGGTCATCTATCTCAACAAGAACTGGAACACGTCCATCCAGGGCACGGGCGAGAGGTATCCCGACGTCCGCAAGTGGGAGATCGAAAGCGGAACCTATTTCGACGATTCCGCCGTCCGGTCGGCGGCGAAGGTCTGCGTCCTGGGCGCCGACGTCAAGAAGAACCTCTTCGAGGACGCCGATCCCGTCGGCCAGACGATCCGGATCAAGAAGGTTCCCTTCGTCGTCATCGGCGTCCTCAAGTCCAAGGGCCAATCCGGCGGGTTCGGCAGCCGCGACGACCAGATCTGTGTGCCCTATACGACCTGCATGAAACGGCTCCAGAAGGCCGAATTCCTGAGCTCGATCGACGTCTCGGCCGCCTCCTCGCAGCTGACGGCCCAAGCCAAGATGCAGATCACGGAGCTCCTCCGCGACCGGCATCGGATCGCGCCCGGATCGGACGACGACTTCCAGGTCCAGGACATGGCCGAGATCGCCGAAGGCGCCGCGGACGCGACCAACGTCCTGACCCTCCTCCTCGGCAGCATCGCCTCGATTTCCCTCCTCGTTGGAGGGATCGGGATCATGAACATCATGCTCGTCTCGGTCACCGAGAGGATCCGGGAGATCGGCATCCGGATGTCGATCGGAGCCCGGGAAAAGGACATCCTGATCCAGTTCCTGGCCGAAGCCCTGGTGCTGAGCCTCGTCGGCGGATTGCTCGGAATCGCCATGGGCGTCGGCGTCTCGAAGCTCCTCAAGTTCATCCCCCTATTCGCGACGATCAAGACCGTCGTCTCCATCCACTGGGTGGTCCTGGCGTTCTGCATTTCCGGATCGATCGGCGTGTTCTTCGGATTCTACCCCGCGCGCAAAGCCTCCAAGCTCGACCCGATCGAAGCCCTGAGATTCGAATAAGAAGGAGATTTGACCATGTACAAGAGATGGCTCACTCTAGCCCTGTTCATCGCCGCGCTCGGCGCCCCGCTCGTCTCGGGAGCTCCGCAGGCGGCGCCGCCCGCTCAAGGCGAGACGCTCTCGCTGACCCTGGACGAATGCATCGCTCGGGCTCTGCAGAAGAACATCAGCCTCCAGGCCGCCGTCATCTCCCCTCATCTGTCGGAGATGTCGCTGAAACAGGCCGGCGAGAAATACCTCCCCTCGTTCACGTTCAACTACGTCAATTCCGAATCGCGGAACGCCTCGTATTCCTGGCTCGACGCCGCGACCGGCAACGTCGTCACCCTCTCCGGCCAGTATTCCGGATCGGTCAGCCAGCAGATCCCGCTCGGCGGGAGCGTCCAGCTTTCGCTCAACAGCAACAAGACGGATTCGACGTCCCGCGGGCAGACGATCAATCCCCGCTATCAATCGACGCTGAGCTTAAACCTCACCCAGCCTCTGCTCCAGGGATTCGGGACCAAGATCGCCAACTACAACATCCTGGTCGCCCGGAACAACTTCGACATCTCCGAGACGCAGCTCACGAAGACGGTTCAGGACATGGTGTACACCGTTACCTCCGCCTATTGGCAGCTCGTCCAGAGCATCGAGAACCTCAAGGTGCAGCGCCTCTCCCTTCAGCTGTCCAAGGAATTCCTGGCCAAGAACCAACTCTCGGTCGAGATCGGAACGCTCTCTCCCCTAGACCTCCTCAGCGCCCAGTCCGAAGTCGCTTCGCGCGAAGCGAGCATCCTGGCGGCCGAGGCTTCGGTCAAGAACAACGAAGACAATCTGAAGATGCTCCTCAGCCTGACCGAAGAGGAGGAGAAGGGGCTCGCGGCGATCCTTCCCGTGGATAAGCCCAAGCTCGAAGAGACGAAGGCGGATTTGGGACAGGCCTTGACGCTGGCCATGCAGAAGCGGACCGACCTCCGGATCAGCCAGATCGGCCTCAAGAACCAGGAGATGAGCCTCGACTACACGAAGAACCAGACTCTGCCGAACCTGAGCTTCATCGCTTCCTATTCGAGCCCCGGCGTTTCGGGGACGCAGATCCTATACGACGGCAATCCCCTGAACGGGATCGTCGTCGGGACGGTCCCAGGAGGCGCCTCCGGCGCCTTGAGCGACGTCTTCGCCTTCAAGTACAGGAATTGGTCCGTGCGGCTGAACCTGAACGTCCCCCTGAGCAACCTCATCTCCAAGGCTAATCTGGCCCAGGCCCGGCTCAACATGGATCAAGCCCTATTGAACCTGGAGAACCAGCAGAAGCAGGTCGTCCTCGAGATCCGGAACGCCGTCCGCCTGCTCGAAACGACCTACAAGCAGGTCCAAGCGTACAAGACCGCCCGGGAGCTGGCCGAGAGGAAGCTCCAGGCCGAGGAAGAGAAGCTGAGGATCGGGCAGAGCACGAATTATTTCGTCCTGCAGTACCAGCGCGACCTGACCAACGCCCGGATCTCGGAGCTGGCGGCGATCGTCAGCTACAATCTGGCCCAGGTCGCCCTGGACCGCTCGACCGGCGTCATTCTGGACAAGCGCAACATCAAGATTGCGGATTTCCTCCAGCATTAATTCCGAAGAGGATGATGAGGACGGGCCCGGAAAGGCCCGTCCTTTTTTTTTGCCTTCTTGCCGGCGTGAAGAGGTTACGCTGGCTTCTTGAGCGCTTCCGCCGCCTCGATCGTTTCCGCGGCCTTCTTCTTGCCCAGGTTCTCGGTGACGACGTAGAACGCGGGCACGACGACCAGGCTGAGGAGCGTCGAGACAATCAGCCCTCCAATGACGCCGATCGCCATCGGCACGCGGATCTCCGACCCCGATCCCAGGCCTAGGGCCGGAGGGATGGCCGCCATCATGGTGGCCATGGCCGTCATGAGGATCGGCCGGAGGCGGATGGGGCCCGCTTTCTTCATCGCCTCGCGGGCGTCGAATCCCTGGGCCTTGAAGGCGTTGGCGTAATCGACCAGGATGATCGAGTTCTTCTTGACGATGCCCATGAGCAGAAGGAGACCGATCATGCTGAAGATGTTGAGGGACTGGCCGGTGAGGAGGAGGGCCAGAGCGGCGCCGGCGATAGACAGGGGGAGGATGGTGATGATCGTGATCGGGTCCTTATAGGAGTTGAACTGGGAGGCCAGGATCATGTAGGCGATGCCGATCCCCAGGAAGAGAGCGAAGAGCAGACTGCTCATCGACTCCCGGAAGGCGACGCTCGCCCCGCCGAGGACGATGCGGTAGCCGAGGGGGAGCTTTTTGGCCTGATCCTCGACATAGCGGATGGCCTCGTCCTGGGAATGGCCGGGAGCGACGTTGGCGAAAACGGAGATCGCCCGTTCGCGGTCCTTGCGGGTGATGGCCTGCAGGGCGGGCTGCTCTTCGTAGGTCACGAGCGTGGAGAGCGGAACGAGCTCGCCTGTCCGCGTCCGGACCTTCAGCCGGGCGATGTCCTCCGGCCGGGTCCGCTGGGCGGCCAGCAGCTTCAGGCGGACGTCGATCCGCCGGCCGCCGGCGCTGTATTTTCCCACCCGAACGCCGCCGATGAGGGCGTTCATAGTCGTGGCCACATCGTCGATCGAGACGCCGATGTCGGAGGCCATAGCCCGGTCGGGCACGACCCGCAGCTCGGGCTGGCCGATCCGGTAGTCCGAATCCAGGTCCTGGACGATCCCGCTCTCGCGGAGGTCGCTGATGATGTCCTGGCTGAGGCTGATGAGCTTGTCCCAATCCGAGCCGCGGATTGAGAACTCGACCGGGAAACCGCGCTGGGCGGTGAGTCCCTGCTGGGAGAGGTCCTGGATGACGGCGCGGACGCCGGGAATGGCGTTCAGCTCGCGGCGGAAGATGTTCGAGATCTCGGCCGAGCCCAGCTTGCGCTGTTTCGGCGGAACGAGAGTGATGTTGAAGTTCCCGGAGGTCGCCCCTCCCATGCCGACGTTGGAGAAGGCCTGGACCACTTCCGGCCGGGAAAAGATGATGGCTTCGGCCTTCCGCATGAGGTTGTCCGTCTCTATCACGCTGGCCCCCGTCGGCAGCTGAACGCGGATCGAGATCCGGCTCAGGTCCTGGGAGGGAACGAACTCGGACGGCATGGAGGTCAGAACAATGACGGCGATGGCGAAAAGGCCCGCCCCGCCGAGAAGGATCAACCCCGGTTTTTTCAAGCTCTTGGCCAGAACCCTGGAGTATAATTTCTCCAGATTCCGGAAGCCGTGATCGACCGCGCGCCCGACCTTGCTTCTCCCCTCCCTCGACGTCTTGAGGAACTGCGAGCAGCGGGCTGGGGCCAGGGTCACGGCCTCGATATACGAAAGGAGAACGGCCAGGCAGAGGGTGATGCCGAACTGGAGGAAGAATCGGCCGATGATCCCCTTGACGAAGACGACGGGGACGAAGATGGCCACGACGGCCAGGGTCGCGGCCAGAGCGGCGAAGGCGATCTCCTGGGTTCCGCCCAAGGCGGCCTGGATGAGCCCCTGGCCGCCTTCTCGATGGCGAAAGATGTTTTCCATGACCATGATCGCGTCGTCGACGACGATCCCGACGGCCAAAGCCATGGCCAAGAGGGTGAAGGTGTTGAAGGTGAAGCCGAGGAAATAGATAATGGCCACCGTTCCCAGGAGGGACATGGGAATGGCCAGGATGACGTTGAGCGTGCTCGAGAACGAACCGAGGAACAGCCAGCAGACGAAGGCGGTCAGGAAGACCGAGAGGAGAATCTCGAACTCGATCTCCTTGACCGATTCTTCGATGAACTTGGTCGAGTCGAAGGCGATGTTGACGGTGATCGCCTCGGGCAGGGTTTTCTGGAATTCGTCCAGGGCTTCACGGACCGCCTTGGCCAGGGCCACGGCGTTCGAGCCGCGCTGCTTCCTGATCGAAAGGCCTTGGGCGGGAACGCCGTTGACGCGCGACAGGCGCCTCGTATCTTCGAAGCCGTCCTCGACGAGCGAGACATCTCCGACGTAGATGGGGCTGCCGTTCACCTCCCGGACGACGATCCGGCGCAGGGTCTCGAGGTCGATCGCTTCGCCCAGGACGCGGATGTTGACTTCCCTGCCCTGCGTCTCCAGCCGGCCGGCGGGGAGCTCGACGTGCTCGCGCTGGAGGGCGGAGATGACGTCCCGGACGGTCAATCCTTTTTCATCGAGCTTTGTCGCGTCGAGCCAGACGCGGACGTTGCGGGACTGGACGCCCATGAAGCTGATCTCGCCCATGCCGGGGATCGTCTGGAGCTTTTCCTTGAGGCTGTATTGGATGTAGTCGGCGAGCACCCGGGCGGGCACCGCTCCGGCCAGCGAGATCATCATGATCGGCTGGTCCTCGGGATTGGACTTGGAGATCGTCGGAGGGTCGACATCCCTGGGGAGGGACCGCGTGGCCTGGGAGACCTTGGCCTGGACGTCCTGGAGGGCCAGGTCCACGTTCCTCGACAGCTCCATCTCCAGGGTGATCGACGCGCCGCCCATGCGCGCGCTGGAGCTGATCGTCTTGAGGCCCTCGACCTGGACGAGAGCTTCCTCGAGGGTCTCGACGATGTCGTTCTCGACGACTTCGGGCGCCGCTCCGGGCCAGGAGATGTTGACCGAGATCGTCGGAAAGTCCACGTCGGGGAACTGGCTGATGCCGATGCGGCTCCCGGCCACGAGCCCGAAGACGATGGTCGCGGCCATCATCATCCAGGCTAGGACGGGCTTCTTTACGCAAACTTCGGTGATCTTCATGAGCCTGCTCCTGGGGGCTTACTTCTTTTCTGGTTTCTTATCAGGCGCCCCGGCCGGGGTCGCCTGCGTCTTTTCCCCGGGTTTCACGACCCGGACCGGAGCGCCGGGCCGAAGGGCTTCGGCGCCGCGGACGACCAGCAGCTCGCCGACCTTGAGGCCGGAGATGACTTCCGCGCTCCCGTCCGCGGTCCGCATCCCGATGGCCAGGATGCGCTCCACGGCCGTATCGTTCTCGACGACATAGGCGATGAAGCCGCGCTCGCTGGGCCGGATGGCCGTCTGGGGGATGACCGGAGCTTCCCGGGGCGCGCTGACCGGGATGGTGATCTCGGCGAAAGCGCCGGGCCGGAGAGCCATGTCCGATGTGTCGCGGATCTCGGCGGTGATGGCGACCATCCGGGTCCCCTCATCCGCGGCGGCGGCGACGTGGACGAGCTTGGAGGTATATTCTTTTTCGTTGTCCCGGACCTTGAAATTGGCCACCTGGCCCGGGCGCAGCTCGGCCGCCTGGCGTTCAGGGATGCTGAAGCGGAGAAGGAGCGGATCGCGGCGGACGAGCGTGGCCAGGACGGTCCCGACCTGGATATACTGACCGGTCTGGACCGTCCGTGTCTGGATGATGCCGACGAAGGGGGCCCGGACATAGGCATCCCGGAGATTGAGCTGAGCCTGGTTGAGCGCCGCCTGCGTTTGAGAGACGTCAGCCGCCGCCAGCCTGACCTTGGTCCGCCAGGTCTCGAGCTCCTCTCCGGGGATCAGGCCCGGAGTCTGGTTGATGACGGTTTCCCGGCGTTTCAGGCCGGCTTCGGCGTCGGCCTTGGAGGCGACCGCCTTGTCGTAAGTCGCCTGGGCCGATTCGACGGCCAACTTGAAGCGCTCGGGTTCGATCTCGATGAGAACCTGGTTGACGGTGGCCAGGTTTCCTTCGGCGAAGAGCACCCGGTCGACGACGCCCGCGACGCGGGCCGTGACCTGGACCTTTTCGAACGCATCGATGGAGCCGACGGCATTCAAGGTATAGATGAGGGAGCGGGTGGCGACGGGCGCGACCTCGACGGGGAACGAGACCCTGGATTTTTCCTGGACCCCTCCCTTTTTCGCGGCCGGGGCGGGCTTTCCTTCCGCCGACGAGCTTTTTTTACAGGCAGGGACGAGGAGGAGGCAGAGAGCGACCGCTCCGACAAGAGCTTTATTCAGGGATTTAATAGACAAGAGAAGGCTCCTTTCCAAGGGGGTCCAGGCCGAGCGCGGCCTCGAGGTTCAAATAGGCGATGCCCAGGTTGTAGCGGGCCTGGACGAGAGCGACTTCGGCTTCGAAGAGACGGACGTTGGCATCCGCCACTTGCAGGGCTTGGCTGAGACCTTGCCGGTAGAGCTCCGAGGTTTCGGCCGCGTTCCGTTTGGCGACCTCATAGGCGACCGTGGCCAGCTTGAGGGACGCCCGCGAATTATTCAGAGTAACGAAGGCGCCGCGGACGTCGAGCTCGACTTTCCGCTCCGTGGATTTGACGTCCAGGTCGGCCATATAGGCCGTCGCTCTTCGGTCCTGATAATCGGCGTTCCGGGTGAAACCGTCGAAAATGGACCAGTTCAGGCTCAGACCGACGTTCCAGTTGGTGTTCTTTCCGGTCAGGCCCGCTTCGTTCGTATAGGTGTATTGGCTCGTGAACGTCAGGGAGGGGAGGTAGCGGAGCGAAGGGTCCAGGACCAGAGCGTGCTGAGCCTTCGCCCTCCAGCGCAGGGAATTGAGATCGGGCCTCCGGGCCTGGGCGGCGTCGATCAGCTTCTCCAGGGTCAGGGTATCTTCAGCGGCCGCTTTAAGTAAAAATTCGGGCGTGACGAGCTTCTTCTGCAAGATGGCCTCGTCGTCCAGGAGGTAGCCCAATTGGAGCCAGGTCGTCTCCCGCTGGCCGTTGACCTGGGTGATGCCCATCTCCGCCGTGGCGTATTCGAGCTCCGCCCGGGTGACGTCGTTGACTGAGACCAGTCCGGCCGCGTAACGGGCCCGGGCGGCGTCCAAAGCCTGTTTGGCGTAGTCGAAACGATGTCTGGAAGCCTCGAGGACCTGGTCGATGCCCAAGGTGGCGATGAACGCGTTGCTGACGTCGAACGTCAGCTTCCGCTTGGTATCGACGGAAGTGTTTTCCTCGGCGACCCTGTCCATGTTGGCCTGGCGGAGCGTCGGGATGTTGCTGGAGTTGAAGAGGGTCATGTTGAGCCGGGCCGCGCCGGACAGGGCGTTGTAGCTCTGGACGATGAAGATCTGGTTGCCGATGATCCGGTTGACTTCGAACGGCCGCCTCGTATAGTTGCCCGTGGCGGTGAGGGCGGGCATGAACGCGGCCCGCGCCTTCATGACCTTCGCTTCCGCCGAAGAGATCCTCTCGGTGGCCTGGATGGCCCGCTCGTTCCTGGTCAGGGCCAGCTGGATCGCTTCTTCCAGGGTAAGGACGTTGCCCTGGGCGGCCGCCAAGGCCGGAGCCAAACCTAGGGCCAGGATGAAAGCGAGCTTCAATCGGGGCTTGTTCTTGAGCCTGGGGTATGCGTTGCTCATGGTCACTCGGCCGAGCCCTCCTTCTCACTAAGCATGGGGATGATCAGAACGCCGTCGCCGTGCGGGAAGCCGGTCCGTCGGCCTTCTCTCTCTAAGCTCATTCTTCATAATAAAAGAAACGTAGAATTATACACTATTTAGACGAATGAGCCTTAGCTTTCTTCCTTCTTTTCCTTGGCCAGCCAGCTGTAGAGAGCGGGTAGGACGAGCAGGGTCAGGAGCGTCGAAGTGACCAGACCGCCGACCACCACGATCGCCAGCGGCTTCTGGATCTCCGAACCGGGTCCTGAAGCGAACAGGAGCGGGATCAGGCTGAAGATCGTGATCGTGGCGGTCATGAGGACGGGCCGGAGACGGTTCGAGCAGCCCTGGACGACGGCCTCCCGGAGGGATTTCCCTTGCTCCCTCAATTGCGTGATGTAGGAGAGGAGGACGATCCCGTTGAGGACGGCGATCCCGAACAGGGCGATGAAGCCGACGGAGGCTGGAACCGACAGGTAGAGCCCCGCCATATATAAGGAGAGCACCCCTCCGATCAGGGCGAAGGGAAGATTGGTCAGGACGAGGAGGGCCAGGCGCATGGAATCGAACGTCACGAAGAGGAGAAAGAAGATGAAGACGATCGTCAGGGGGAGGATGACCGCCAGGCGGCGCATGGCCCGCTGTTGGTTCTCGAACTGGCCCCCCCAGGTCAGGTAATAGCCCGGCGGCAGCTTGACCTGGTTCCGGATCGAGCGGCGGGCCTCGGCCACGAATCCGCCGAGGTCGCGGCCGGTGATGTTGCATTCGACACCGATCCGCCTCTCCCCCGCTTCGCGGCTGATCTGCGACGGGCCTTCGGCCGTGGTGATGTCGGCGAGCCGGCTCAGGGGAATCCGGTCTCCCTGGCCGGAAACGACGAGGATGTTCCCGATCGCTTCGACCGAGTTGCGCTTGCTTTCGGGAAAACGGAGCTGGACGTCGAAGAACTTCTCCCCCTCGAAAAACCGGGTGACGGTCTTCCCGCCGATGGCCGTCTCGACGATGGACTGGACGTCTTCGGCATGGATGCCGTACCGGGCAATCCTGGCTCGGTCGATCTTGATCGAGATATACGGCTGTCCGGAGATGTTCTCGACGACGAGGTCGGCCGTACCACGGATCTTGGCCAGGACGGCCCCGATCTCGTCCGCCTTGTCGTGGAGGACGCCGAGCTCCTCACCGAAGAGCTTGATGATGAGCTGGGCGCGCGTGCCGGCGACGAGTTCGTCGATCCGGCAGGCGATGGGCTGGCTGAAGGAAAATGCCATGCCGGGGAATCCCTTCATCGCCTCCCGCATCTTTTCCGTCAGCTCCTCGCGCGTTCGGGCCGAGGTCCACTCCGAGCGCGGCCGGAGCATGCCCACGTAACCCGTCTTTTCGACGCCGCGGGCTTCGATGGCGATGCCCGTCTGCCCGGTCCGGGAGACGATCGTCTGGAGCTCGGGGAAGGCCATGAGCCTTTCTTCCACCTTACGGCTCATCTCGACGGATTCAGGGAGGGCGATCCCGGGCAGGAACTGAAAGTCCATGTCGAACGCCCCCTCGTCCATGATGGGCATGAATTCCGTGCCGAGCCGGGGGGCGAGGAAGAACGATCCCCCGAGGAGGAGGACGGACACGGCGAGGAGGACGGCCTTGTGGCTCAAGCTCCAACGCAGGGCCGGCAGGTAGACCGAGCGGGCCGCGTCGATGACGACGCTCCTTTTCTCCTTGCGGGCCTTGAGGAACAGGTGGCAGAAGGCGGGGATGGCGAGGATCGAAAGCGCCAGCGAGGCGAACAGGGCGATCACGTGGGTGAACGCCAGTGGGAGGAACATTTTGCCTTCGATCCCCTGCAGGGCGATGATCGGGATGAAGGTCAGGGTGATGATGAGCTCCCCGAAGATGCTCGGTTTGCGGACCTCAAGCACGGCTTTCAGGACCGTCGGCAGCTTCTTAGCCGCTCCCCCATTCTCCCCCAGATGGCGCTGGACGTTTTCCACCTGGATGATGGTTGCGTCGATGATCATGCCGATCGATATGGCCAGGCCGCCGAGCGACATGAGGTTGGCCGACAGCCCGGCCAGCCTCATCATGATGAAGGTGAAGAGCGTCGAGAGGGGCAGGGCCAGGATGACGATGAACGCGCCCCGGAAGCTTCGGAGGAAGAGATAGAGGACGACGATGACGAAGATGGAGCCGATGATGAGCGCCTCGGTGACCGTATGGATGCTGCTCCGGACGATGTCCGATCTTTTGTAAAAGGGCAGGATCTTCAGGCCCGACGGCAGGATGCCGCCGGCGTTGATCTCCTGGACTTTCTCTTCGATCCTTCGGACGACCTCCCGGCTGTTGGCGCCGCGGAGCATCATGACGATGCCGCCGACGGCCTCTCCTTTTCCGTCCTTGACCGAGGCGCCCTGCCGGACGGCCTGGCCGGCGAAGATGTCGGCCACGTCGCGGAGGAGGATCGGGGTGCCCTTCTCCGAGCGGAGGACGACGGCACCGATGTCCGCCACGGACTGAAAGAGGCCGATGCCGCGGACGAGATACTGCTGGGCGTGCCGCTGGAGGACGTTGCCGCCGACGTTGAGGTTGTTCTTGCGGAGTGCTTCGGCCGCTTCGTTCAGCGCGAGGCCGTATTTGGAAAGCTTGTCCGGGTCGACGACGACCTGGTATTGCTTGATATAGCCGCCGAAGGAATTGATCTCGCTGACCCCGGGAATGGACTTGAGGAGAGGGACGAGCGTCCAGTCCTGGACTGTCCGCCGTTCGGTCAGGTCACGGACCTTCCCCTCCTCGTCCCGGGGCCGCGGGCCTTCGAGGGTGTATTGATAGACCTCCCCCATCGCCGTCGAGACGGGGCCGAGCGCGATCTCGACGCCGGGCGGGACCTTGTCTTTGGCCTCGATCAAGCGCTCGAGCACGAGCTGGCGGGCGAAGTAGATATCGACGCCGTCTTCGAAGACGACGGTCACGACCGAAAGGGCGTATTTCGAGACCGAGCGGAGCTGGCTCAGCCGCGGCAAGCCGCGCATGACCATCTCGACGGGGTAGGTGACGAACTTTTCGACCTCAAGGGGCGAGAAGCCCGGGGCCGAAGACAGCAGCTCGACCTGGATGTTCGTCACGTCGGGGAACGCGTCGATCGGGATGCTGGTGAACGAGTAGACGCCCAGAGCGACGAGAATGAGAACGCAGATGATGACGAGAGCGCGCTGCTTGAGGGTGAAGCCGATCAGCCGTTCGAGCATGGTCACTCCTCGTCGAAGCTCTTCTTGAGGAGCTCGGATTTCAAGAAAAAGGCGCCGGACGAGACGACCGTCTCTTTCTCTTTCAAGCCTTTGACGATCTCGACCCAGCCGTCGAGCGAGATCCCGGTTTCGACGTCGCGCGGGACGAAGGTGTTGGCGGCGGTCCGGACGAAAACGACCTTCTTGTTTCGGAGGTCGAGGACGGCTCCTCCGGCGACGACGAGGGCCGGGGCACCGGCGGCCGAAGCGATCTCGGCTTCGAGGTACATCCCCGGCTTGAACCGGCCGTCGCCGTTGGCGAGCTCGACGCGGGCCTCGACGGTCCGCGTTTTTTCGTCGACGATCGTGCCCAGCTGGAAGACGCGGCCCTTGAAGTCCCGGCCCGGATAGGCGCCGAAGCGAAGGACGGCCTCGCTGCCGAGGACGACGAGGGCCAGGTCCTTTTCGGAAACATGAATGTCCGCCCAGACCGTGGACGGGTCGGCGATCCGGAACAGGCCGTCGCCGAATTCGACATAGTCTCCGGCGGCGACCTCGCTTTCGAGAATAGTCCCCGCTATCGGAGATTTCAGGTCGAGCGTCGTCCGGATGACTCCCGATTTTTCGATATCGGCGATCTCTCCCTCGGCCGCGTCGAGAAGGCGGAGGCGGTTCCGGACCGAGGCCAGGAGCGCCTGAGCCGTCGCTTTCTCCGACGGCTCCGCCCCGGCCCGCTTCGCTTCTTCGACGGCCTGGAGGAGCTCCGCTTGGAGTGTGAGAAAATCCTTGCTGTAGAAGGTCAGCAGCGATTGGCCCTTTACGACTCTATCCCCTTGATAAAAAAAGAGTTGCTCGATTCTTCCAGAGGTCCGGGCGGTCACGTGGGCGACTTTTTTGGGATTGAACATGAGCTCGCCCGGGGCGTGGATCGTGCGGACGACGGGCCTGAAGGCGGCCTCCGAGGTTTCGATCCCCGCCGTTTTTACCGCTTCATCGGTCAGCGTGAGCGAGGGAGATGTCGTTTCGTCCACCGCTTCAGGGCCCGCGCTTTCCGGGGCCCGGCTGCGGCATCCCGGAATCGCGAACCAGGCCGCGGCGATGAAGGCCAGGATGACATATCGGCATGGTTTCTTCATGAGAGCTCCTTAGTTGACGTAACCTTCACCGGCGACCTCGAGGTCGGATAAAGCCAGGAGGTATTGGTAGAGGGCTTTCAAATGCTCGAACTGGGTCGCGGCATACGTCCGGTAAAGGTCGAGAAGGTTGAAAAACTCGATTTTGCCGTACTGGTATCGATCGAGGGCGAGGCGGATCTCGTCCGCCATGTCCTTCAAGAGTTTTTGTTCGAACAGCTTCACCTGCTCGTCGGCGGCCTGGACGCCGGCGTATGCGCTCTCGACCCGGGTCATCATCCGAACTTCCTCGGCCCGGAGCGAGATCAGCGCTTGGTCGGCCGCCGCTTCCGCTTCCATGACTTCGCCCCGGCGCCGCGCGCCCCAGATTGGAAGCGTAAGCCCGACCGAGAAGCCCCAGGCGCCGCTCCTGAGGCTGGGAAAATAGAGGCCTAGAGAAAAGTCCGGCAGGCCGCTCTTTCCGGCGAGGAGCATTCCCGTTTCGGACTGCCGCCGCTTCGAGGCAAGCATTTTCAGCGTCGGGCTCGTCGCCCGGATTTCCTCCCGGACGGCGGCGAGGTCCTTATGGAACGGGACGAAGGCGATATCCGTCACGAGGTCGGCGGTCTCGCCGTTTTCGTTTCCCAGGAGGATGTCGAGCTCCGCCTTGAAGGCGGTCTCGGACCTTCGCTCTTCGATCATCTGGTTTTGGAGCCGCGCTTTTTCGACCTTGGCCCGGAGAACGTCGGTATAAGCGGCATCGCCGGCTTGGTATTTGATGACCAGATTGTCCATGAGCCGGCCGAGCCAGTCTGCCGCCCGGTCCAGGGATTCGAGCGTCCGCCGGGACAGGACGGCCCGGTAGTAGGCTTTTTTCACCCGCGCCGCGAGGAGGAGGCGCGCTTTGTCGAGGGCCAGGGCCGCCTGGTCCTCTCCATAACGGCCGATCTCTCCCCGCAGGGCCCGCTTGCCGGGGAATTCGAACTCTTGCTCGAGTCCCAGGCTGTATTCTTTTTCCGGAGAGCCGTCCTTGGCTTGGCCCAGGGCAAGCCCTTCGTCGCGGAAAACGAGACTCGGGTCGGCCATAGCCGTCGTCCGAAGCCGTTTTCCCGCCGCCGCCGTCAGCTCTTTCTGGGCCAGGAGAATCTCGGGATTCCGCCGGAGCGCGGTCTGAACGGCCTGCTCGAGCGTCAGAGTTTCGCTCGAGGCGGCAGGGGCGGCCAGGACGCGGCCGAATAAAAGAAGGATGAAAGTCGCGGCTTTCTTCATGTCGAACCTCCACGGAGAACGCAGGGCGAGAACCAAAAACGACGCGGGGGAGGGTTTAAGACAGGGAGTCGGGGGGATGGAAGATATTCTTTATAAAGTCAAAAACGACGATTTTTTCGTTTTGGATGGAAAGGGGGGCCGAAGAAGGGAGTTCACCCACGAGGCCTCCGGCCTCGACGGATTCCGGCGCGTCGAATTGGGAATGGAGGGGGCTCGAAATCTCATGCATGTGCTCATGGCAGAAAATATCGTGGGACACGACGGTCGCGCCGAAGACCAAGACGAACGAGAGCAAGTATATCTTTTTCAATGAATTACCGATGAGGCATTGTACGGGGTTCCGATCGGATTGTCAACCGCTTTTTCCAGCCGCGCGGCGGGCCGCCGTTCTTGTCCGCCGGCCGCCCCCGCGCTATAATGGGCGAAATGGTCATCCGCGTCGGCCGCTGTTCCATCCTCCTTCTTCTGCCGTTCTTCGTCTCGGTCTGCTCCTCGTCTCCCAAGGGCGTCATCATCCTCTGCGCCGGCGACAGCATCACCGCCGAGGCTTATCCCCATTTTCTCCAACAGATCCTCGAGGAGAACGGCATCCGGGCCAGGGTGCTCAACTACGGCCGGAAAGGACACACGTCGGGAGAATACCTGCGCTTCCTCGAAGCCAACGAGAAAAAGCTGGCAGCCGAGCGGCCCGATTTCATCCTCCTCCAGCTCGGCACGAACGACGTCCGGACCGACGTCGACCGCACGTCCGCGGACGCCTTTGCCGCCAATATGAGAAAGATCATTTCCGCCTTCCGCGGCTTCCAGGACCGGAGCGGAAAGGCGTCCCGCATACTTCTGGCGACCATCCCTCCCGTTCCGGAGGCGACTCCCCTCCCCTTCACGCCGGAGTCTTCGCGCCGCGTCGAAAGCGACATCAATCCTGCCGTCCGGGAGATCGCGGCGGCCGAACGGCTGCCGCTCGTCGACAACCACGGCCTGTTCGCCGGCCGGCCGGACCTTCTGCCCGGCGTCCATCCGTCCCGGGACGGCTACAGGCTCCTGGCCGAACACTGGCATGCCGCGTTGAAGCCTTACCTCGGCCGCTGACCCGGGGAAAATTCTTTTGATTTGTTTTCCGTTTGGTGGTATCATGGCCCCAAGCGTATTGCAAGGCAAATCAAAAATTCTTCTCTAACCGGGAGTTTTCTCATGAACAGAAAACTGATCAGGCCGAATTTGATGGAAATCAAGGACAAGATCAGGGCCGGGGAGGCGGTCAAGCCGCCCCAGATGCAGCCCCCGCCGCCCCAGCAGTCTCAGCCGCCCAAGAAGATCCACCCGCCCTCGGACACCTCGGCCGAGAACTATTACTATCTCAAACAGATGAGCAAGAAGACGCCGATGGCGGTGGTCTTCGCCGACGGCCAGGTGATCGAAGGCTATATCGAATGGTACGACCGCAACTGCATCAAGCTCAACCGCGACAATGCGCCCAACCTGCTCATCTTCAAAAGCAACGTCAAATATATGTATAAGCTCAGCGAAGGCAAGGAAGGCGGCGAACCCGAGACTCCCGACAAGAAATGAGCCTTCCCCGGATCGGGATCACGCTCGGAGATCCCGGCGGGATCGGCCCTGAGATCGTCGTCAGGTCCCTGTTTGACAGGGCCTCTCTTCCCGCGGCGGAGTACGTCGTGTTCGGCCCGGCGCCGGTCCTCGAAGCCGCGGAGCGGACCCTCGGACTCGAGCTCGACCGGACGCGCGTTGCCGTCCGTGATCTCCCTTCTCCCGGAAGCGAGGCCCGAAAAAAGGAACCCGGCAAAGAAAACGGCGAGGCATCCTTTCGGTCCTTTCGGGAGGCCGTCGAATCGGCGCGGAAGGGAAGCCTGTCCGCCGTCGTGACGGCCCCGATCTCCAAGCTCTCCTGGAAGCTGGCCGGGCTTCCTTGGCGCGGCCACACCGAGTATCTCGAGCACCTGTATCCCGGCGCGGTCATGGCTTTCTGGTCCGAGGTTTTGAAGGTCGCCCTCCTCAGCCATCACCGCTCCCTCAGAGAAGCGATCGCCTTGGTGACGAGGCCGGCGTGTGCGCGCTTTTTCCGCGCCGTCGACGCCGGCGTGAAGAAGCTCCGGCCGGGGGCGTGGGAGTTCGTCGTCGCGGGCCTCAACCCGCACGCCGGGGAGGCCGGGCTGCTGGGGCGCGAAGAGACGGACGAACTCGCCCCGGCTGTCGAAGAGGCGCGGGCTTCGGGTATGAATATCAGCGGGCCGTTCCCTCCGGACATCGTCTTTCGCGAAGCCCTGGGCCGCCCCGAGAGAATCGTCATCGCGCTTTATCACGACCAGGGACTGATCCCATTCAAGATGGCGGCTTTCGAATCGGGCGTGAACGTGACGCTCGGACTGCCGTTCCTGCGGACGTCGCCGGACCACGGCACGGCCTTCGATATCGCCGGGAAGAACATCGCCGACCCCCGGAGCATGAAGGAGGCCATCCGCCTCGCCGCCTCATCAATTCGATGATATTGACTTCGGCTCCCGCCCGGCGCTAAGCTTGGGCCGCGGCTCATGAGCGATCGCAGCGGGAACAAATCCACCTCCTGGTTCGAGCGCGGCCTCCTTCTTCTTTTCCTCGGCGCGGCGGGCTACGTGTACGCCGGCTTTTATTTCCCCGACCCGGACGGAATGGCGCGCTTCAAGCCCCTATACGTCGCCTTGATCCGATGGGGCGCGCGGATTCTCATCCCCGTGGCCGTCCTCGGCATCCTCTGGCTCTACCGGAGCGTTAAAAAGGGCCGGCGGACCTTCGGCCAAGCGGCGATTCCTCTGGCCGGAATCCTCGCTGGGCTCTTTCTCATCTATCCTTTTGCCAGCTATATTCAGGAAAACGCGCTCCGCGGGCCGGAGAAACTGCGCGATTATCATCCCTATTTCCAGATCAATCCGCCGCTTCCGCCGGCCTCCGGCCGGGCGGCGGCCTTCGACCGTTCCGTCCTGATGTGCCTGGGCGGGTCGACGACGCAGTTCAAGGATCCGGACGGCCGCGACTGGCCGTCGCGCGTGGAGGCGGTCCTGCGCCGTCGCTATCAGAACGACCGGATCGACGTCCTAAACATGGGGATGATGTGGTACACGTCCCTCCATTCTCTCATGAACTATGCCGTGAACCTGAGGCCGGCCAAGCCCGAGGCCATCCTCGTCATGCACGCGATCAATGACCTGCTCCAAAATGCCGATTTTTCCTATTTCAGCCGCGCTCCGTTCCGGCCGGACTACGGCCATTTCTACGGGCCGCTGAAGAACCTCATCGCCCGCCGGGGCCTGTTCGATTCCGCCTCGGAGATGCTCCGGGATTTCTGGTACGCGAAGCCCCGGCAGGTCGTCGACCAGACGGATTTCCCGGGGCTGGCCCCCTTCCGGAGGAATATCGACGCCCTCATCGACCTGGCCGAAGCGGACGATGTCCAGGTCGTCCTCATGACCCAGCCCAACCTCTTGAAGGAGTCCTTCTCCCCCGAGGAGAAAGCCGTCTTTCACATGATCAACGCGGAGGCGATCGGGCGGGACAAGCGCTGGTCCGTGGCTACGGTTTTCCGGGGGATGAAGGCCTACAACGACGCCCTGCG
>Ga0172370_10003285_pt1 | contig 22536 bp, 20 predicted proteins | sample LakKiv5m_FD_114538 | JGI IMG/M metagenome (GOLD analysis project Ga0172370, IMG submission 114538) | Freshwater microbial communities from Kabuno Bay, South-Kivu, Congo - kab_022012_11.5m | ecosystem: Environmental > Aquatic > Freshwater > Lake | place: Democratic Republic of the Congo...
AGATAACTGGGTAGAGGGGCTGCCAAAGAGGGGGAAGAAACCTTGAGATATCCCTCAAGGTTTTTTGTTTGTATAGCCCTTTAGGTTTGTCTTTCTTCAGTTAGGCAGAACTTAAAGGGTTTTTTATTTTAGGGGGTCAGTTCCCGGAGGCGGGACAATTACCGTCCCTCGCGTCTGAACTTAAGCTAGTGACGCTCGGGACGAATTTTTGCTCAGCAAAAATTCGGAGGTGGGTATGGACAAGAAACTATCGAAACACAGGGTAGTAACCTTCCTCACCCAGGAAGAGCTGGAGTTTCTGGATAAGCTGGAAAGAGACATGATCTTCTCTACCGGCAAGCACTTATCGCGTGCCCAGATTCTGCAGGATGCTGCAGAACTCTTATCTAGGACTGGCATGAGTGCCTCTGGCATCACAGGCGATGAAGAGCTGATGAAGAGGATGCAGAATGCCATCTCCAGGCTGGATGAGCAGTTAAAGGCAAAGGATAAATCCTAAGATGACACCGCTTACCTTGGCTAGTAAGGGAGGAATAATGTTCTTTACCGTAGAACGGGAGGCTAAGGTCTATAGGGGGGCAGTGCTTTTGTCTCCTGTAGCCGATGGCCAGCGGACCCGTATTGTCTGCATGAAGGTGTATAGGTATAGGGAAGAAGGAAGAATACGATGAGACGCTTACATAAAAGAATGCACAGAAGATTAAGAAGGCACCAGAAGAGGCTAATGAATGTACTTGAAGTCGTGCGTCTTTATGGTAGTATGCCGGTTGGTATATAAACTAGTAGAGGAGCCTTATGAATAAAATATACTTAGCGATAATATTAAGCTTTTGTTTTGTGAGTGTTGTAGTGGCAACAGATGTTCCGGCTGCACCTAGTGACGTCCATATTGATGCGGGAAATAATACGCTTATTGTCCAGACTCCCGATTCCGCAGCAAAACCTTTTGTTATTAAGGGCGTAAGCTGGGCACCGGCTAGCAAGGCTCCTATAAATGGGCCTAATCCGCTTAACCTTAACGAGACCGTTGATTATGGATTCTTTTTTGATTGGGATGGCCGCTATCCTCAAGGCAATGAAATCTTAAACTATTGGCTGAAGAATGCACTAGCCGCAAATTATCAAAGGGATATTCCTTTGATAAAAAGCATGAACGCTAATACTGTGCGTATATACCATGCGTTGGGAAGCAACCTTGAGGATTATAATAATGTCGCCAACCAAATAACCCAGGTTTTAGACGAATGTTATCGTAACGGTATTATGGTGATTATGACTGTGGCAATCTCTAAGGATGATCTGCAAGACCAGTTTTATATATATAAAGATAATGCTGCCGTAGAAAATCATTTTGTCCCTTCCGGATGGATGGGCGATACAGGCGATTTGGTTCTTGAAAACGCAGCTGCTAATCCCAAAGAAGGCCGAAATTGTATTAAAATTACTTATTCAGCAGCAAGATCAAACGGCCAAGGTTGGGCAGGAATTTATTGGCAACAGCCGGAAAATAATTGGGGCACAGTTCCTGCCGCAGGTTATAATTTAACGGGAGCCAAAAGATTAACCTTCTGGGCAAGGAGTGAGAACGGCGGAGAATTCATAACTTTTAAACTGGGAGGCATTAGCGGACAATATGGAGACTCCGGCTATATTACACGAGGTATTACATTAACTAATACCTGGCAGAAATATACTATTGATTTAACAGGCATAAATCTTTCTCGTATAATTGGCGGATTTAGTTTTACTGTTAGCCTTAGCCCCAAAACATTTTATCTCGATGAGATTAGATATGAAGGAAATGATATATATTGTCAGACTAATGAAAAAAGATATGTAAAGCTGGTTAATGCCTACAAGAACCATCCGGCAATTCTGATGTGGTCTTTGGGCAACGAATGGAATCTTAATGGTTATTACGGATTCACGGATATGACCGAGGCAGCCTTGGCCACTAATGAAGCTGCTGCTAAGATTAAATCTATAGATCCGCATCATCCGGTAAGTTCCTGTTTAGGCGATAGATTTAGTATCGGCAATTACGGTTCTTGCGGCCAAGACCAGGCAGCGAGCGATATCCCGTCTATTGTAAATGCGTGTACCAATGTAGACTTATGGGGCATAAACCTGTACCGGGGTACTAGCTTCGGTGAACTTTTTAATCAATGGAAAGTCGTGACCACTAACAAGCCGTTTTATGTAAGCGAATTCGGAATAGACAGTTATTTTACGCAAGGCTATATTCCCGACGGGAATTGTTTGATAAGGGCCAAAAGCGTCGTGGGTGCTATAGATGAGCAAAGACAAGCAGATGTTGACGTAGGGCTATGGCGAGAAATTAAGAATCACCTGTCTTTGTATAATCCTGGCGAGCTTTGTTTGGGCGGATTAATCCATGAGTTTAACGATGAATTATGGAAAGCCGGGAGTTATCATCTTGGATTGGGAGGTTTATTTGATTACGCAAATAATCATAGTTATGATGAATATAATGCCGAGGGTTTTGTTTTGCCGGGCGCAAGACCAGACAATGTATTGAACGAAGAGTATTTTGGATTAGTTACTACGGATCGCGTTCTTAAGAAGGCATATCTGGCGATAAAACAAGAATTCAATAGTCCTCCGGAAGCAACAAGTATTTCTCCCAGCTCCGGCAACATAAGCCAGAATCAAGCTACAATTTTTACTGCCACTTACACTGATCCTGACGGCTGGCAGAATACCCGCTACGCCTACTTGCTTTTTAATACTTCAGTTAGCGGAATTAATTGTATGTATGGTTATTATAACCAGAACTCTAACAAACTTTATCTGCGTAACGACACTAACACTGCCTGGCTGGGCGGTTTTGCTCCGGGGAGTGCCAATACTATTGAAAACTCATATTCTAAGCTTAACTGCGCCCAGACAACGGTTTCAGGCTCAGGTAATACTTTAACCGTTAAATGGAATGTAACATTTAAGTCTGCCTTCAGCGGCAATAAGAATATCTATATGAATGTGGATGATGATACTGGCGTCTACACCGACTGGATCCTTAAAGGCAATATAACTTTGCCTAATAATCCACCTGCAACCGGCACTATTAGCCCTTCAAGCGGTACAATAGCGGTTAATGCCCCTACAATTTTTACTGCCACTTACATTGATTCCAACGGCTGGCAGAATATCCGTTATATGTATCTGCTATTTAACACTTCAGTCAGCGGCAGTAATTGTTTTTACGGCTACTACGACCGGAATGCTAATAAGCTCTACTTAAGAAATGATACTAATACTGCCTGGCTAGGAGGTTTTGCCCCGGGGAGTGCCAATATTATCGAAAACTCCTACTCTAAGTTGAACTGTGCTCAAACTACAGTCTCCGGATCAGGAAATACCCTGACTCTAAAATGGAACCTAACCTTTAAATCTACTTTTAGCGGCAATAAGAACATCTATTTGAATGTGACTGATTATGCCGGTGCCTACACCGGATTTATCTTAAAAGGCAACGTTACTGTACCCAATAATCCGCCCGCAGTCGGCACTCTCGCGCCTTCATCAGCTACCATAGCGGCTAATACCCCTACAATTTTTACCTCCACCTACACTGATCCTGATGGCTGGCAGAATACCCGCTATGCCTACTTACTCTTTAACGCCTCAGTCAGCGGAATCAACTGTCTTTATGCCTACTATGACCAGAATGTCAATAAGCTCTACTTAAGAAATGACACTAACACCGCCTGGCTAGGAGGTTTTGTTCCGGGAAGTGCCAATACTATTGAAAACTCATATTCTAAGCTTAACTGCGCCCAGACAACAGTTTCGGGTTCAGGTAATACTTTAACCGTCAAATGGAATGTAACTTTTAAGCCCACTTTCAGCGGCAATAAGAATATCTATATGAATGTCACTGACGACGCAGGTGCTTACGTCAGCTGGACTAAGAAGGGGACTTTGTTAGTGCAATAAAAAGGAAACGTTTTCTTTTTAAGCTCCTCTTGAGCTTGAAAGGCGCTTACAAATCGATTATACTTTAGAAGTAATACTCTTGGTCAGAGAGAAAATAGGAGGAGAAAACGGAATGATCTAAGTGATTACTATGTCGTTATTATATAAGGATACAGCTAACCGCATAAATGCATATGCGGTTTTTTTATTTTATACCATATGATCAGGAGGCAGCAGATGAGGATTCATTATAGACTAGACAGGGTAGTTGTTGTAATGCTTTGCACGTTTTTATTTCTTTCTTTTGCACAGGCAGCGGTAATGCAAGATGGGCAATTAGGGGGTTCTTCGGCGCATCAAAAGCCGGGATGGGTATCTAAACTAGAGGATCCGGCGAAGGCACAAGGGCAGGCTAAACAGGAGTTTGTTCCAGGAGAAATTGTTATAAAACTAAAAGAAGGAAAAACTCTTGATGACATTAAAGATTTAAATCAAAAATATGGCGTGGTTTCAACAGATAAATCTTTCGGAGAGTTTTTAGATGCCCAGAAAAAACAAAAGGCCTCCGCTAAAAAAAGCTTAACCACAAAAGAACATATTCTTTGGTTTTGGCAATTGGACAAGAATTCCAAGGATTATAAGGAATATAGAGAACGTTTGGCTAAAGAGAAAGAAGAGGAAGGCAAAAATAAAGAGCAGGGCCAAGAGGCAGATCAGGAGAAACCAGAAACTAGGACTACGCTTAATAACTTAGACTTGTCTTCCTTAGAGAATATCTATACTTTAAAAACCGTAAATAATGTAGATACTCTTAAGGCTGTACAGGAATATAAAAAGAATCCCGCAGTCGAAGAAGCCTCGCCTAATTATATCCGCAAGGCACAGATGGTTCCGAATGACCCATATTATTCAGCAAGAGGAACCTGGGGGCAGGATTATGATGATTTATGGGGATTAAAGAATATACAGGCAGGACAGGCCTGGGATTTTTCGCAAGGGGAAGGGACGGTTGTTGCTGTAGTAGACACCGGCGTTGATTATACGCATGAAGATATGGCAGCTAATATTTGGAATAACTCCGGAGAGGCCGGTCTCGATGATTTGGGCCGCAGTAAAACCAATAACGGTCTTGACGATGATAGCAATGGCTTTATAGATGATTTTAGAGGTTGGGATTTTACGCTTTGTTATAGTATAGATTATGGCTATTGTAACGCCAAGCTCGAGGATAATAATCCAATGGATGATTTTGGCCACGGTACGCATGTGGCAGGTACTATTGCAGCCGTAGGCAATAATAATAAGGGTATAATCGGCGTGTCTCCTAAAGCAAAGATTATGGCTTTAAAAGGCCTGGCTGGTGATGGCGGAGGGGCTGATAGCTGGTTAGCAAAAGCTATTATTTATGCTGCTTTAAACGGGGCAGATGTAATTAATATGAGCTTTGGCGGGACCGGAGGTGTATCCGTGGAGTTAGATGAAGCCATGAGAATTGCTTATACCCAAGGACGCGGCGGTAAAGGGTGCATTCTTGTCGCCGCAGCAGGTAATTCTAGTGCCGACGTGCAGTATTTTTACCCCGCAGGCTCGCCTTATGTTATCACCGTAGCCTCCATTGACCATGAAGATAAGCGAAGCGATTTCTCTAACTATGGCGTTAAGGTTGATGTGGCTGCTCCCGGAGGCGAGAGTAATTTTTGGCATTTGGGGTATAGCCAATATGAAACCGATATTTCTAAAGCCAGTATTCTTTCTTTGCGTTTTGGCGATATGTTCTCCGGGTATCCCGGGTATCTCAATGGCGATGCATTTTATCCATTGCAAGGTGACGCCGGTTCAAAATATTACCGCGCTTTAGGCACCTCTATGGCTGCTCCGCATGTAGCGGGGTTAGCCGCGTTAGTTATAAAAGAATTCCCTGATGCCACCAGTAAAGAGTTAATGTCCAGGATAAAAGCTACTACCGATAGTTTTCCTGAGGATTATCTGGATATCTTTCTTGGGGGCAGTATTTTAGGTGCAGGCAGGATAAATGCCTTTAAGGCCGTAAGCTCTCAGCGTAAGCCTTACCTGATTATTAAAAATATCAGGTTTGAAGAAGAAATTGGCGACGGAGATTTGATACCAGAGTCCGGTGAAAAGGTTAAGCTAATTATTAAATTGGCGAATATCTGGAAAGACGCTAGTTCAGTAAAGGCTACATTAAGCACAAGTAGTCCTAACATATATTCGATTCCGGTTCCTGTGTCGGATTATGGGAACATGCCTCAGGAAACCAGTAAAGAGAACGCTCTTCAGCCATTTGTTTTTGAATGTACGTCGGTAGTCTTTGAGACGCCGGCTGTTTTTGAGCTTAATATTAATGCCGACGGAGTCATGCAAAAGTTGCGTTTTAAGGTTACTTTAGGCGCTAAAAAGATTAATGGTGCTGATGTCGGAGACCGCCCCGTTATTGTAGGAGACAAAGTTGTTTGGATGGGCTACACAAATCATAACTGGAATATTTATGCGTTTGATTTCCAGACAAATTCCCTGCGGCAGATAACTAATGAACTTCGGGATCAAATGTATCCCTTTGTTTACGGGAATAAAATAGTATGGCAAGGAAGTCGCCCTAACTCAGTCGGCTCTGATATATATCTTTATGACCTGCAAACCAATACCAAGACTAAAATTACGGATAATTCTTATGGAAGTATTGAAGCTACTATTTCCGGGAATAAAATGACCTGGACAGAGCTTAATTATGACCATATCCCATCAACAGCGCGCATTTATCTTTATGATCTTGATACCGGTTTGCGTAATGTGCTTACTCCGGCCGCCGAACATAATTACCGTTCTATGGTTGATGGCAATAGGGTAGTGTGGACAAGATACATTACTGCAGACGATCTTTATGATATCCGCGCGCTAGATTTGGATAATAACCAGGAGATAAAGATTACAGATGACCCTTATATACAATACTCTCCCTGTATTTCCGGCGATAAGGCAGTTTGGGTTGACCGCAGAAACGGTAATTCAGAAATTTATCTCTATAATTTTACAACCGGGCAGACAAGGAGAATTACTGTAAATGGCGCGGCGCAATTTGAGCCGTGGATTCATGGCAATAGGATTGTTTGGATGGATCAACGTGATATCCAGGGGAATGTTTTTAATGATGATATCTATCTTTTTGATTTAACCACTAATACCGAGCAGCGCGTTACAAATAATCACTCTCAGCAGTATTATCCTTCTATTTACGGTAAGCGTATTGTCTGGACGGATTTAGAGGGTGGGATATACGCTTCGGATATTCCTGATGCCACCCCGCCAAGCATTCCGGTGGTTACGGATCAAGGGCAGTATACAGGTAATAAAAATCAATTAAATGGTTATTGGAGTTCACAGGATCCGGAATCCAATATTCAAGAATATCAATTCCGGCTTCTTGAAGGCGGCACCAGCGGTGCGGTAGTCGTGGATTGGACTTCTGCCGGTAAGAATACAAGCGCTACTGTTGCTCCGGCAAGCCCCTTAAAATTAGGTAAGAAATATTATTTTGCAGTTAAGGCCAGAAATGGCCAGGGTATTTGGTCTGATGTCGGCTATTCGGACGGCATTACAATTAATAATTTGCCTACAGTTAGCTCGTTGTCACCGGCTTGTGGCTTAACTGCTCCGGGAGTAGCCGTAGATTTCTCTGCCACTTACTATGACCTTGACGGATGTGGTAACTTGGCCACTGCAAGATTTCTGATCAATAGAACATTAACCAGTGCCAGTGCTGTTTATGTCTACTACAATCAGAATTCTAATAAGCTATATCTTATAAGCGATGACGGTAAAGCCTGGCTTGGTGGCTATACTCCGGGTACAGCTAATATTATTGAGAATACCTACGGCAGATTAGATTGTTCAAAGACTAGTGTTTCAGGCTCGGGTAATGTCTTGACAGTTAAATGGAATATAATATTTAAACCGGCATTTTCCGGAACAGCAGTTAAGAATATTTATCTCTATGCTACTGATGACTACGGAGCTAATAGCGGATTTGTGCAGAAAGGCACGCGCCTGGTAGGGGTTAATTCTGCGCCGACATTAGGAAATCTTACGCCTTCTTACGGCTCGAGCGCTCCGGGAGAAGCAGTAATTTTTAACGCTATTTACTCAGACCCTAACGGCTATCAGGATCTGCAGATAGTAAGAATATTAATTAATAATGCTCTTACTAGCCTTAATAGCGCTTACGTAGCATATTATCAAAATACTAATAAGATATATGTAGTTGATACTGTTGTGCAAAATGGTGTTACTAAGAATGTCTGGATCGGGGGCTATTCTCCTGGCTCAAGAAACATAATCCGGGGTAAGTATGTAACCGTAGATTGCTCCAGAATTCCTACGCCGGCCGGATCAGGAAATAATCTGACGGTTAAATGGAACGTGACTTTTACCGCTAACTTTGTAGGGCCGCTGAAGAAGATATATCTTTACACAACAGATGATTCTGGGGCTACGAGCGGTTTTGCACAGAAGGGCAGTTGGGAAGTTAAGGCTTTATTATAGGGCTAACCTTCCCGCAGCTGTTTTTCCGCGTCGACTATGTCGCGATTGATTACGCGCATAGTCTCGCGGATTTTTTCTTTGAGGACATAGGAGGCGACCTTGGTGTCGTTTATTTCGCGCAAGATTTGAACGCTCATCCTGAAATAGCGTACAACTTCCCCCTCGTCGGTGTCGGTGAATCGCAGGGTTTTGTCAAAGTTGGTCCCGCGCAGCCACGACTCGGTGCAGGTGCTTAAATGAAAATAGGCAGGTTTACTTAAAGGATAGATTTTGTATCTGCGTTCTTTTTCTTCTATCTGGGCATATATTTCTTCGCAGGCGGTTTTGATGTGCCGCGCGGATTTAGAAAGTCCGGGCATCTGCTGATTTTTTCTGGGCTCAAAGACAACCGCCGCGCATAAAACTCCCAAACCAAACTCATCCAATTGCTCCAACACATTCTGTTCATAAAGCTCGGATAAGATTAATTCATAACCGTAAACAGTTTTGGCAAATTGGCCTTTTTTTGTGAGCGCGCCGTCATAAATGTAACCTGATTCCTTAAGCAGCCTTAGCTTGGATTCAATAAGCCTTAAAGCTTCTCTTTGCTCATGTTTACGTGATTGATAATAATGAAAAGAGAGGGGGTAGATTTTGAATAAATCTTCTTTATATTTTTCATACAGGTTTAAGATGGTTGCGTAGGAGGTGTTCAGCTGGCTCTTCACTTCCTCCGGATCCGAATAAATGATGCGTTTTACATCTTCAAAATTAATACGGTTAGGGTTGATGCGGCAATAGACAAATCCTTCGGTATCAATGCCGCGCCTTCCCGCGCGCCCGGCCATCTGATAAAAATCGCGCGTTTTAAGGCTCCTTATATAGTGGCCGTAAAATTTACGCAGCTCATCAAATATTACCGAGCGGCTGGGCATATTTATGCCGAGGGCAAAAGTCTCGGTAGTAAAAATAACCTTTATCAGGCGGCTGGTAAATAATCTTTCCACCACTTCCTTTAAAGTCGGAAGCATCCCGGCATGATGAAAGGCGATTCCGCGCTGGATAAGCGGGTAGAGATTTTGTGCGGTTCGTTCGTGTGTTAAGTCAAAACGTTCGCAAAGTGAGTTGTATAGCTCGGTAATCTGGTTTTTCTCCTTATTGTTTAGGAAATTAAAACCCTGCAATTCAAAAGCTAATTCTTCTGCGCGCCTTCTGCCAAAGACAAAATAAATACAAGGGAAGCCGTCTTTTTCGTCTAAGTGGCGCATCAGAGAGTATATTTTATTCGGCCTGCCGTGCCTTAATTTCTTTAAGTCGCTTATTCTATCTACAATTTCATTCTGGCACTGAAAAGCAAAGTGCAGAGGCACCGGCCTTTTATCCTCAATAACTATTTTAAAAGGCCTTTTGTGTATCGATTCAATCCATTCGGCAAATTGTTTTATATTCGGTATAGTGGCGGATAAGCCTAATATTTTCATATGGGCGGGGAGAAATATGAGTGATTCTTCCCAGACCGTGCCGCGTTCAGGGTTGTCTATATAATGTATTTCATCAAATATAATCCAGGAATATTTATCAAGGTTCTTAGGTTCATCGAGAACTTTATTGCGGAATATCTCCGTGGTCATGATAAGCACCGGCGCATCGGGATTAATTGATACATCCCCGGTTAAAATACCGATATTGTCGCCGTATGTGCCGCCGAAATCACGGAATTTTTGATTGGAGAGGGCTTTGATGGGGGCTGTATAGATTACGCCGACTTTACAGGCGATACACTCGGTAATGATATGTTCGGCGATGGCAGTTTTTCCGGCACCCGTGGGAGCCGAAACAATTACCGAATGCCCCTGGTTGATGTAATCTATAGCTTCCTGCTGGAAACGGTCGTAAATCATGAGTGTATTATAATATTGATTTATAGAATAATAAAGGGTAAAATAACTTAGTTCATAGTTCATGGTTGATGGTTCATAGTAAAAGCTTTTACCATGAACTAAGAACTATGAACTAGGAACTAAACTATGGGTTATGAAGTAGCGTTTAAGAAGGCTTATGACGATCTGCTTGCCTTAAATCCGCCTGGAAACATGTCTGTTAAGTTTCTGGGGGATGAATACAGCATTGATATCGTCTCGGGTAAGCCTATTTCATTGTCTTGTAATGTCCCGGTAAAAGATTTTACCGCGATATTAATACTACATTATCTCGCCCGTAAGATAAACGGATTACCCGCGCTGACAGGCGAATGGCTTACCTTTAGGGAGCTTTCGGGAGTGGAAGGGTACTTAGAGGCGTTTAAAAAACGTTCCATAGAGCCGATAATCAGGAAATATGGCGGTAATCCCGAGGGTATATTTACAGTATTAGAAAAGTTGCCGGCAAGAAAAATTAACGGCGCTGATGCTTCTATTGTTGTGGACGCTTTTCAGGGGGTACCGGTATTAATTAAGATTTGGCGTAAAGACGAAGATTTTGCGCCGGATGCAAACATTTTCTTTGACCGCAGCGTAACCAGGATATTCTGTACCGAAGATATCGTGGTGCTGGCGGGGATGGTAGCGCATTATTTATAGAAAGGGGCTTTAGGCAATGAGAAATCTGGCCGGAATTATTATTGGTGTTATTTTATTCGGGACCGTGGTGTATCTGGCAGCCGAGGAGCCGATAAAGATTTATACTAACGGCGACGGAATATATAAAATACCATTCGGGAAGTCGTACAATTATGCGGACATTTCAGTCAAAAGAGCGGTTGACGGTGATACCTTGCAGCTAGAAAGCGGGGAGAGGGTGCGTCTGATTGGTATAGATACTCCGGAAATGCATGATTCAAGCAAGCTTAACCGTGATAGCCGCAATAGCGGGGAAGACATAAGCACGATTAAAAAATTAGGCAGGCAATCTTACGAATTTACCAAGAAGCTGGTGGAGGGTAAGCGCGTTAGCCTGGAATTTGACGTAGAAAAATACGATAAATATAACCGGCTGCTCGCGTATGTTTATTTAAAAGACGGTACGTTTGTCAATGCCGAGATTGTCAAGCAGGGCTATGCATCATTGATGACTATCCCGCCTAACGTCAAATATTCAGACTTATTCCTGAAATTATACCGTGAAGCACGCGAAAATAAGCGTGGTCTCTGGCAATAATGAAATATATATATGGACCGGTAAAATCCCGCCGTATTGGTTTTTCTTTAGGCCTGAGTCTAACTCCTTATAAAATCTGTAATTTCGATTGTGTTTACTGCCAGCTGGGTGCGACTACCGAAAAAACTAACCAAAGAAAAGAATACATAAAAATTCAGGATATCCTGGAAGAATTAAGGCTCTGGCTTTTGAATAATCCCAAAGAGGTGGAGAGCCTTAGTTACATTACTCTTTCCGGTTTTGGCGAGCCCACTTTAAATACCAAAATCGCCGATTTAATTTACGGAATAAAACAAATTGCTAAGACGCCAGTTGCCGTGATTACCAATTCTTCGTTCTTAGCCGATGCGGCAGTGCGTCGGGAGATATTGGCGGCAGATTTGATTGTTCCGTCTTTAGATTCGGTGAATCCGAAAGCTTTTTCGCTTATCGATTGTCCGGCTGCAGGCGTTAATATAGAGGAGATAATTAACGGGTTGATAGCCCTAAGAAAAGAATTCCGGGGAAAGATTTGGCTGGAGGTAATGTTGGTCAAGGGGCTTAACGACGATATCAGGCAAATTAAGAAGTTAAAGGAAGTTGTCGATAAAATAAATCCCGATAAAGTCCAGATTAACTCTCCTGTACGTACCGCTAATCCGAATATTTGTTCCGTAGATAAAAGCAAGCTTAAGAAAATAAAAGAAATATTAGGGGATAATGCAGAGATTATTTAGTTCATGGTCCATAGTTCTTGGTTCATGGTAAAAACAAATTACTATGAACAATGAACCATTAACCATGAATTATTATGCGCCTGTAGCTCAATTGGATAGAGCGCTAGCCTTCGGAGCTAGGCGTTGCAGGTTCAAGTCCTGCCAGGCGCATGATAAAAGATGATTATGGCTATGAACTTAATTGACGCGGCTAGAAAAATACCTATAGTTATAATACCGTATAGAGAATTGAAGCAAAGGTTATATTGGTTTCGTAGCAGAAGAATATTGAATCCAATGACGGAGATGGAGCAATTCCGTAATTATGTATCGAGAACCAAGCCCCAGGAATTTTTATATTACCAAAATTTATCCTCTAAGAAAAGATTAGAATTCTACTCAGTCATAAATGAGCTAGGGCTAAACTTAAAAGGCACAAGGTTCTTGGATATTGGTCCTGGGTACGGAGATGCGCTTGATATATGTTATGAGAATGGCGCCAAGTCTATTGAATTTGTAGATATTGATCCGTTTTTCCTTACTTACAACAGGCTAAAGAAATTTGTAAAGGGTTATCAAATTAACCACTTAAAATGGCTTAGCAGGCTGCGTCCTATGAAGTATGACATTATATGGGTTATGGGCTCTGTCGTAGCAGATCGTTATGAGCCAAAAGCCGAGCATCCTTCGCTGTCGCATTGGTTGATTCAGATAGAGCAATTAGCATCACCAACATGCCAAATTATAATATGTCCTTTTTGCCTTTATGACGGAAAACGGCGGAAGATTGAAGATATCCAGCATAGCTTCTTTAGCGAGGCCATGTTAAATAAAGGATACGCAGTATTGCCAAAGATAAAAAACCATAACCGCGAGCCTCAATTTCCGATTACATTCTATAAGAATGTTTCTTGAGGATTTCTTAGATATGAATAAGATTGTTCGATTCGGTTTTTGGCTAGCGTAATTGACTTTGGGGTGTTTTTAAGGTATAATTAATATAAATAAAAAATGAATTTTAGAGCGTATCATATAGATAAAAATAAGGTATTATGGAGGAAGATCGGCGAGGAAACAGTAATTCTCGATATTGGTAGCGGTTTCTATTATACCTTAGATGGAATAGGCTCTTTGATTTGGGATATGATTGTAAATAAACAGCTAGAAGATCAAATAGCCAAGGCCATTATTGATGGATATGAAGTGAGCAGGCCGCAGGCAGAAAAAGATATCAGAAATGTCCTTAGGGATTTGCAGAGAGAGAAGCTGATACAAATACTTTAAACAAGGAGTTTTGATGCAAGAAAGAGGCAAGAAGAAGGCCAAGAAGCCATATAAAAAGCCGCAGCTTAAGAAACATAATCAGCTGCATAAAGTAGGGTTGGGCTATTAACCGTTTTTAGCCCCAATTCATTTGTAAGTCTTAAGTTTTATGTTATGTGTATAGTTAGTATCATCATTCCCGTTCATCCTGCCCATAATCGGGAGGATATACTAGGAACCTGCCTGAAGTCCTTAATTAACCAAACTTACCCAAAAGAAAATACCGAGATAATTATTATTGGCGATGGTTGTAGGATTGAAAATCGGATTGTCCCCATGGGGATGAAGGCATCCGTTTATAATTTTGATAAACGTGTGGGTGCTATCATAACAAGAAACCGGGGGATACGGCTATGCGTAGGGGAATTGGTTGCTTTTATAGATGCCGATGCTATTGCCGAAAAGACGTGGTTGGAGAAATTAACTGAAGGTTTTGATGATCCGATTGTGGGAGGATGTGGCGGAAGTATCCCGCATAAAATACACGGATGTATCAATAAGGATTTAATTCGTAATAATAGCCATATTTATCCTCTGCCCTTAACCAGCCTTTGTAACGCTATGTTTCGCAAAGATGTTTTAAATGAAATTAGCTATCTTGATGAGAATCTATTAATTTATGCAGATGATATAGATTTGTCCTGGAGGATTTGCCTTAAGGGTTACCATATTAAATATACTCCCGGGGCTGTCGTCAACCATCTTGGAGTGGGGAACTTAGGGGATGCGTTCTTGACAGGAAAAGCAAGAAGAGCTTTGGTCGCCAAATATAAGAAAGCGATAGATTTATCTTTCTGCCTAGGGATTAAAATAAACATGAGAGAAATGTTCTATTGTAATAAGAGTAATATTCTTGCTCTCCGCCTCGGCCATAACATAATTATGTCTTTTGGCTATATAAATAGGATATTGGAGGAGTGGTTTCGTATGTGCCCGCATTTAGAATTTGTTGAATTAACAGATAAATTCTTACGCCCAGCCAATCTTATCAAGCCTTTAGAGATAAGCAGTTCCGGGAGATATTTAATAAAACCAAACTATATTCTATGGTGGAAGGCCGAACGCGGTTTTTGTGTTGTGGATTTAAAGAATAGAAAGCGCTATGAACTGGAAGATGTTGCTGCCAGGATGTGGAAATGTGTTATCGGAAATTATAACGAAGAAGAAATAGCTTCTTTGTTGTTACAGGAATATGATATAGACGTAGCCACATCTCGAGATGACCTCAAAGAGTTTATTGCTGAGTTACAGAATAATGGTGTTCTAGAGTTTTCTTAATGGCCGTATGACTAAGAATAATAAGCGTATTTTGGTAGTTGCCTATCGTTTTTTTCCTCCTCGCAGAGGAGGCGAGTTAACCCTTTTTGAGCAATTAGAGTATTTGACTTCGCGGGGATATTTTTGTACCGCGCTCCATTTTAGAGGCTGGGATGGTAGAGTATTTAAAAAAGAAAGAATATTTAAACGTAAGGGTATACAGATTATCCAATCGGTTGATGATAGCGAGGGATATATTAAGTCTGTGATTATGGCAGAGCAGCCTTCAATAGTTTATGCCTCTTCTTTTCCTGCTCCTAAAACGCTTGCTTTGGCAAAACATGCCGGCATAAAGACTATTTTGGGCGTATATTCCATTGGTGATATCAAAAATATTTATACAGGAAAATATCGTTCATTTAGTCAAAGGGGATTAGTTTGTATGCGTCCTGCTTCAGTGTTTAAATTAGCGGATGCAGTAGTAGCCCCTTCCCTGTTCTTGGGTAGAGCCGTCAGGCGTTTCGCGAGAAAATCTGTAAAGGTCATATATCCAGTTAGCCCTTTAGATAAGGTTAAAGCAGACAAGGGCAGCAGAAAGTATATAACTATTATTAATCCTGCGCCTGAGAAAGGAATATCTTTAATGGCCGCTATTGCAGCATCGTTACCTTCGTATCAATTTCTTGTAGTAGGAAAGTTCTCTAGGGTAGAGAAATATGCCGAGTATTCTTTCAATTTTCTGCGACAGATGAGAAACGTTACTTTATTGCCGTATCAGGATACTTTACGTAAAGTATACGAAAAAACAAAAATATTAATGATGCCTTCGCTTTTAGACGAATCATTCGGCAGGGTTGTCTGGGAGGCGATGGTAAATGGCATTCCGGTTATAGCAAGCAAGAAAGGTAATTTGCCTTTTCTTGTGCGGGATGCCGGTTTTTTATGCAGCTTGGCAAATGTTAAAAGCTGGCGCGAAAGCATAAAGAGGCTTATGAATAATAACAGTGAATATAAGAAAAAATCACGTATAGCTTATAAATTAAGCAGTAAATATGATTATGAAATTGAAATGAGAAAACTTCATTGCTTAACCGAAACCTTAATAAATAAAACCATTGAATAAGATAAAGGTTTGCATAAAAAGGCTGTTGATTAGCAAAGTTAACCTATTTGGGGATACGGTAGTATTTCTGCCCACACTTAAGGCTATACTTGATCTTAACCAAAATTCCGGTATCGATATATACATATTAACTACACCGATCGGTAAAGAGGTGATAAGCGCAGCTTTCCCTCAAATTCATAAAAACAATTTCTTTGTTTTGGATTGCGATATTAATAATAAAAACAGTTCCCAGGTATATTCATATCTAGAGAGAGTAAGGGGATGCCATATAGATACCGCTATTTTTGCTTACGATGATCCAGCTATGACTTATTATATGGCTTTTTTAGCCGGTATCCCCAGGATTATCGGTTTTGATAATAAGCTTAACAGCGGGCAGCGATTTTTAACTGATAAAGTAAGTTTTAAGAAAAGCAAAAACGTAGTAGAGATTAATTTTGAATTGGCCAGATTTCTCGCAGGTAATTACGATATTATCCCCCGGAGGGTAGTCGTATCGTATAACAAGAGAGATGTTAAGAATGTTGAAAAGCGGATGTTGTCGGCAGGCGTTAGGCATAGCGATAAGTTTATATTGATTCATCCCTTTGCCGGGCATCGCTATAAAGAATGGAGTTTACCAAATTATAAGAAACTGGCGCGTGCGATAGAAGATAGTTTTAAGTTACCCGTTATTTTTGTGATGGAAGCCGTGCCTTTACGCATGGATGTGAATAATATTAGAGTCATTGCCGGGTTATCCATTCGAGAATTAGCATATATCTTTAAGAAAGCTCGGTTATTTATCGGCAATAATTCCGGGCCTATGCATTTGGCTGCTAATATGCGTACGCCTACAATTATCTTGCAGGGCCCATCGCCCAAGCAATGGGATGTATATTACAATGATGTTATCCACTCTAAAATTTTAGCGGGCCGCATTCCATGTGCTTCATGCGCTAAGATCGGCTGTGTCCCTCTGCGCTGTCGTAAAAAGATCAATATCGCCAGTTGCATCAAGGAGATTACGGTTGAGAAGGCCTTTAGAGAGACGGCAAGAATCTTGAATAAAATATTATTATGAGCTTAAATAATAAGAAAAGCATTATTTTTATACATCACGTCTCGTTTATCGGAGGAGCTTCGAATAGTCTGTTGGATATTATTAAAAGAATAAATAAAGAAAAATACAGGGTTTTGGTAATTTTGCCCAGAGAAGGGCTATTGCCAGATTTATTGAGAAAACAGGGGGTCGAATACAGAGTTATCCCGCTATCGGTTTTTTACTATTTTCCCCAGGTCAAAACCATATCTTTGGAGAATTTTCAGATATTCCTCAGCGGCCTGGCAAGATTATTTGCGCTGTTAGTTAACTCTTTAGGCAACATTGTGTGTTTACTACTAATAATATGGAGTGAAAAGCCCGATACTGTAGTTATAAACTCATCTAGTCTTCTTTTAAGCGGATTTGTGGCCAGGATTGCGCGCAGGCGTGTTATTTGGCACATAAGAGAAGTTATGGCGATTGAGAAGTCATGGATTTTGCAGAAATTCGTTGCCGGAATACTCAATTATTCAGCTAGTAAGGTTATCGTACAGTCTAATTTCTCGTTGCGCAATGTTTCCGGCTTAAAAATTAAGAATGCTATTGTAGTTTATAACGGAGTAGATTTAGCTAAGTTTTCAGAAAGAGTTGTCCCTGACAGCGAAATTGTCCGGTTAGGCCTTAATCCCGGTGATAAGGTGATAGGGCTTGTAGGGCAGATTTATAAAGAAAAAGGGTGGCGCGTATTGCTCAAAGCCGCATTTATGTTAATTCAAAGGTTTCCCCGGGTTAAATTTATAGTCTCTGGTAGTAGCGACATGGTTCAAAAAGAGGATGTTAAATGCAGAATTTCTTTCGGATGGTATAGGGAAGATACTTTATTCCGAGAAGCAGCTATGAATATGAAGCTGGAAAATAACTTTATATTTCTGGGGCAAAGACGTGATACGCAGGACATTTTTCCTCTAATGTCATGTTTTGCGTATCCTATTACGGCAGAGGAGACATTTGGCAGGGTGCTGGTAGAAGCTATGGCTTGCGGAGTGCCTGTTGTGGCTTCGGATATTGGGGCTGTGCGGGAATTAGTCAAAGATAATAATACCGGATTGCTAGTTAAGCCGGATGATCCCGTTGCATTAGCAGAAGCGTTGGAAAGTATTATGGTAGACGGAGTTTTAGCGAAGAAAATGGGGGAAACAGGAAGAAGGCGAGCAAAAGAATTATTTGATATAGAAAATACTGTTTCAAAGTTATTCCGAATATATGGCTTATAATTATTTATCCGGTAAGATATTTGCGCTTTAGCTTAAGTTTCTCTTTTTTAAGGATATCAGGATTGGTATTTGTCAGTCCGTTAGGATTGCAGTAATATAGTCCGATTATTTTCGGGGTTCGTAGCATTTTATATTTCTCAGCGACGCGCAACCAGAATTCGTAATCTCCGATAAGTTTATAGCTTTCGTCAAAGTAGCCTAGTGTATTGTGGAGCTCTCTTCTCCACATCGGATGCGGACCCAAGATACAGCTAATAAGTAGTTTTTTGTGACTATAGGCTGGATTGTGTAAGCGCTTGCCTTGACTTGAGTTTTTCTTAAAAGTTTCGTTAGCTTTTTTGGTAACGTAGCTATCGCCGTAGACAACTGCAACGCCAGGATTTTTATCAAGAGTTTCGGCCATCATCTCCAAGGCATTTTGACTTAGGCGGTCATCGGTATTAAGGTTTGTTAAATACTTGCTTTTTGAGGCTGCTATTTCGATATTCCAGGCATTATATAATCCGGATTTATTTTGGGGTATATATTCTATATTCGGATAGATTTTTTGGTATTTAGAGGTGATCAGCTGGTCTTTTCCGCCAGGATTGCCATCGATAATAATAATTTCCGCGTTTTTAATAATAGTTTGTTTTAAGAGGGAATCAAGGCATCCGCGGATAAGTCCGGAGCTGTTTTTAGTTGCGACTAAGACGGATATTTTAGGCATGGGCTTAAGGCGTTGATTTTTTATCAAAAAAGCGTATATTAGTATATTAGCATTTAACTGAAATCCAGTCAAACGAATAACGAAATTATATGATTATTTCAGTACATAAAAAACAATGTCTAAGCTAAGGCAGATAATTATTCGGCTTATAGGCAGGATAAAATTAGTTTATGCATTGAGGCCAGCGTTTTACATAGAACACTATGTAAGGCAGGCGTTTAGCAATCCTAGCGCGCCCCCAATCCTTGTGTACCAGATGGGCAAGGTTGGCTCTAATTCAGTATGCACTTCTTTAAGAGAAGCCAGGATTCCTAACCCAATTTTGCAGTTACATTATTTATCTGCGGATATAGCAAAAGCTATAGAAATGCATATAAACGCGGGGATATATCCGCCGCCATATCATCTTTTGCTCGGGAGGGCTACCCGCAAGATTTTCATCCGGGATCCGTCTTTATCATGTAAAATTATATCTCTTGTTCGCGATCCGATCGCTCGTGTAATATCGGGATTATTTGAGAATCCGCATTTTGCCGGAGAAAATATCAAAACGCAAAATGGCGCTATTGATTCTGAGAAAGCTCTTAAGTATCTGGCGCGTAAGATATGCGAGCCGAGCACGTTTAAATATACAAATGAATGGTTTGATAGAGAATTGAAGCAAGTTTTTAACATTGATGTTTTTGAGTATCCTTTTCCTGTGGATACCGGATATGCTGTTTATCGTAATGCGCGCGCGGAAGTATTATTAATCCGTCTTGAGGATTTAACCTCAAAGGGAGGGGTTGCGATATCCCAGTTTTTGCATTTAGATGTTCCGCTTGTTATCCAGCAAGCTAATAGCAGGAATGAATCTAAGGATTCGAAGGCATATCAACAGGTTTTAGATAACATCCGTATTAGTCCTGCCATATGCAAACAGATCTATTCAAGCAGGCTGGCCAGGCATTTTTATAGCAATTCAATGGTAGAAAGATTTATATCGCGGTGGGCTAAAGAGGCGTCGTAATTATTAAAGACCGTTAATAATTTAACGTTCTACAGATCGAATAGGGGATAATTATGCTAGTTGGTATCTTAGCTTTTATCAGCGAATATCTGGATTCGGGATTGGGCATGGGATATGGAACAGCGCTTGCTCCTATCCTTATTCTTATGGGATATAGCCCATTAAAAGTTGTACCGGCAATCTTGGTATCGCAATTGATAACAGATATAGCCGCTTGTATTTCTCATCATAGTTGTGCCAATGTAAATTTAAGGGTTGGATCTAAGGACTTTAAGATCGCGGCCATCCTGGGTTTAGTAAGCTCTGTGGGAGCGATAATATCCGTAGTTGTGGCTCTGAAAGTGCCGCAGTGGTTCCTGACTCTTTATATAGGGCTGTTGGTGTTTGTCATGGGGATATTAATTATTGCAACCCTAAAAAAACCAATGCATTTTTCCTGGCGTAAGATAGCCGGCATAAGTTTTGTGGCAGCTTTTAATAAAGGGATATCGGGCGGCGGATATGGGCCTTTGGTGATGGGAGGACAGTTGCTTTCAGGTGTATGCGCAAAGAATGCCGTAGGAATTACTGCTTTTGCAGAGGCGGTTACTTGCCTTGTCGGTTTCTTTATTTATCTAATTTTGGGTAAAACCGTAGACTGGAAGCTGACGGGCCTATTGGTTATCTTTGCAACAGCTGCTGTCCCTTTTGCTGCCATTACTGTGAAGAATATTAATTCGGTTAAATTGAAAAAGTACGTAGGAATATTAATAACTATTTTAGGCGTACTTACCCTTTTAAAGATAAAAGCATAGGCCTGGCCTAAAGGAATCTTTATGATAGGTAAATTTTACTGGAAGATAAAAGGCTTATTTTACTACTTATATTTTAAATTAGATTCGTCAGTTTTTCTTAAAGAGGAGAAATTACAGAAAAGATTTAACAAAGAAATATCTTTGTTAAAAAATAGGCATGAGAATCATAATAATAACCAAAGCGTATTATATTTTACGATGCGTAAAAGCGGCTCGGTGTATTCGGGGCAAGTGTTGAGTAAGTTGGTAAGCGAAGCCGGTATGACAGCAATAAATTTTGTAGATTATTATTATAACGGCGGGAGAATCAAAAGAAGATTGTATAGATGCGGTATGCTCGGTAAAGTAGTGGTTAAAAAGAAGGGTTATTTCTATGGGCCGTTGAGGTCGTTTTGCAACGGCATATCAGGCATTAATGATTTTAAAATAATATTAATGTTAAGGGATCCGCGAGATGCTCTGGTTTCGGAATATTTCTCTATAGCCTATAGCCATCCCTTGCCTCCTAAAGAAAATGATGAAACGTTCAAGCTTATGTCTGATATGAGGAAAAAGGCATTAGAAATAACCATAGATAAGTTTGTTCTAGATGCCGCACAAGGGTTTTCCGGTAATTTTTATAACTATCACGGCGTCTACTCGGCATATTGCCGCGAGCTCTTGCATAGACCGAACGTATTTCTTATTAAATACGAAGACATGGTCACCGATTTTAAAACCTGGCTTTATGCGGCAAAGGAATTCATGGGAATCGAGGTAAAAAAAGAGGTTATGGACAAACTAATAGCCGAAGCAAACTTTAATGTTGGTAGCGAAAACATCTATAACCACAAGAGGCAGGTGACTCCCGGAGACCATAGGCGAAAGCTAAAAAGCGAAACCATAGGAATTTTAAATTCCAGATTCGCAGGAATCTTAGATATGTTAGGATATCCGAAGGAGTAATCCAGAATATAATGGTACTTAACGCTATTAAATACGCATACAGAAAGACGCGGTATTTTCTGTTCTATCTATCCTGTCGGTTAGACTATTCTGTTTTCGTGAAGGATCCGGTTTCTCTGAGAAATATTTTTCATAAGGAAATCATGCTGTTAAGAGGCAGACATAAGAATCTTAATACACACCAAAGTGTATTATTTTTCACGATACACAAAGGCGGCTCCACATATGCCACAAAGATATTAACTAGGCTGGTAAATGAAATAGGCCTAAACGTTATGAATTTTGGGAGTTATTACTGGCTGGGCGGAAGAGTCAGGCAGAAGGCATACCAACATAACATGCTTAAGAAAGAAGTATATAAGAATAAGGGATACTTCTACGCATCTATGAGTTCGTTTCGTTATGGAATACCCGGTATGGATAAATTTAAGATAATATTAATGTTAAGGGACCCGCGAGATGTTCTGGTTTCGGAATATTTCTCTATAGCCTATAGCCATCCCTTGCCTCCTAAAGAAAATCTTAAAGCGTTAAAGCGTATGTCTTCTTTGAGGGATAAGGCACAAAAGATGACAATAGACGAATTTGTCTTAGATCAGAATGCGTGGCCATTTAGCTATCACGCAGTTTACTCGACATACATCCAGGAACTGCTGAATAAGCCAAACGTATTCTTTACCAAATACGAAGATATGGTTACAGATTTTAAGACCTGGCTTTATGCAATAAATGATTTTATGGGTATCAATGTA